>Ga0190282_1012_pt1 | contig 205227 bp, 156 predicted proteins | sample ZER3_100Endo_I3_FD_131024 | JGI IMG/M metagenome (GOLD analysis project Ga0190282, IMG submission 131024) | Enriched cells of freshwater protists from Biology Centre CAS, Ceske Budejovice, Czech Republic - ZER3_100Endo_I3 | ecosystem: Environmental > Aquatic > Freshwater > Unclassified ...
ATCTAATGTCTGGCCGTTTTTAGTGTCGTTGTCGAAAACATTTTTTCCTAATGTCTGAGATGCATCTGAGCCTAATACTGATGGGATTTCATCTGCATTCGCCACAAGATTTCCTGCCGTTACCGGTACAGTATCTATTACTGAATCGCAGTTTAACGGATTGGTATTTTCGCATATTTTATATTCCACTTTATAATCTCCTTTTGGAGTATTCGGCGCAACGCTTATCGTGTAATCTGAATTTAAAGTCAATCCTGTCGAAAGCGTTCCAATAATTTGAAACTTCACTTCTCCTGCTCCTGTTCCAACAACAATTGCTTTTCCGTTCAGTTTGTCGTTTGCAGTCAGTGCGATGGTTTTGCCTCCGATGTTTCCGTTGATTGAAGCGATAACATCTTCAACAGCATCGATTGCAGGCAAACTAACAGTTACTTTTACAGTGTTTGAACTGCAGTTGTCTGGGTTTAATTTCTCGCAGATTTCATACGTCAATTCATAATCTCCTGCTGGAGGATTAGCGCCCAAGACAATGCTTCCGTCTGAACCTACTGTCAGATATCCTTTTGGATCTGATGCTGTAGTTTTCAGCGTAACATCTGCTGGATCTAACGGCTGTGAGTTTTTAGTGTCATTGTCAAAAACGTTTTTCCCTAAAGTCTGAGGAACATTCGATCCTAAAACTGATGGAATTTCATCTGCATTCGCTACAAGATTTCCTGCCGTTACCGGTATAGTATCTATAACTGAATCGCAGTTTGACGGATTGGTGTTTTCGCAGATTTTGTATTCCACTTTGTAATCTCCTTTTGAAGTATTTGGTGCAACGCTTATCGTGTAATCTGAATTTAATGAAAGTCCCGCCGGTAGCGTTCCGACAATTTCAAACTTAACTTCTCCCGCAGCTGTTCCTACAACAATCGGATTTCCGTTTAATTTATCATTTGCAATTAATGAAATGGTTTTTCCTCCAATGTTTCCATTGATTGATGCAATAATATCTTCAACCGCATCGATTACAGGCAAACTAACTGTTACTTTTACAGTGTTTGAGCTGCAGTTGTCTGGGTTTAATTTCTCGCAGATTTCATACGTCAATTCATAATCTCCTGCTGGAGGATTAGCGCCCAAGACAATGCTTCCGTCTGAACCTACAGTCAGATATCCTTTTGGATCTGATGCTGTAGTTTTCAGCGTAACATCTGCCGGGTTTAATGGCTGTGAGTTTTTAGTGTCATTGTCAAAAACATTTTTCCCTAAAGTCTGAGGAACATTCGATCCTAAAACCGATGGAATCTCATCTGCATTCGCCACTAGATTTCCTGCCGTTACCGGTACAGTAATAGTAACCGAGTCGCAGTTTGCAGGCACTGCTCCTACTTCACATATTGTATATTCTACACTGTAATTCCCTTTTGGAGTTCCTGCATTTACTGTAATAGTACCATTTGCATTTAACGTTAATCCTGATGGTAAAGTTCCAACAATACTTATTGTAACTTCCCCAGAATTAGTTCCAATTACAGCTTGATTAGCATTCAAAGTATCATTTCCTATTAATGATATAGTAGTTCCACCAATGTTTCCATTAATTGGATCAATCGAATCTACTACTGCATCTATTGCATTTAGAACTTTAACTTTAGCGGTAGCTGTTTCACAGTTCGCAGGATCAGCATTTTTCTCGCAGATTTGGTATGTAATGCTGTATGTTCCGCTTGGTGTATTTGCTGCAAGAGTTACGTTTCCATTAGCATCAACACTTAATGGTCCTGATGAACTAACCGTAACGGTTGTATTTCCTGCTGTAACTGCTGCTCCGCCTAAAGTATCGTTTGATTTAACGTTACCAATATTTGACGCTGACGATCCCGAAGATTTTGTCCCGAAATCATCATTAACAGCAACTAAATCATTTACTATTTTTACTGTTACTGTAGCCGAATTACAATTTCCATTATTAGCAATTTCACAAATTGAATAATCAAACGTGTAAGTTCCTGTTGGCGTATTTGGTTTAACAGAAACTGCTCCTGTTGCATTGTCAAAGTTTAACACTGATGGTAAAGAAGTCACCGTAACATCAACATCATTAATATTAACTTTATTACAATTTAAAATATCGTTATCAAAAATATTAGAGATGACAACTCCTCCAGATATTCCTTTTGACGAAGAGATAGTGTCATCATTTGCTTCAATAGAACCAATTACTTTAACAATCTGCGTGCAAGTCTGCGCATTTCCTGCTGCATCTGTTACAGTCCAAGTTACTGTCGTATTTCCTAGTGGGAAGCTTGACGGCGCATTATTTGTTACCGTTACAGCTCCTGTACAATTGTCTGATGTGGTAGGTGTACCTAAAGTCACTCCAGTTGCAACACATGAATTAACATCGGCTGAAACTGTCACATTTGATGGACAAATAATTGAAGGTTTTTGAGTATCGTTAACTGTTACAATCTGCGTGCAAGTTTGCGTATTTCCTGCTGCATCTGTTGCAGTCCAAGTTACTGTTGTATTTCCGATTGAGAAGCTTGACGGCGCATTATTTGTTACCACTACAGCTCCTGTACAATTGTCTGATGTTGTTGGAGTGCCTAAAACTACTCCAGTTGCAACGCATGAATTGGCATCTGCCGAAACTGTCACATTTGATGGACAGATGATTGATGGCTTCTGTGTATCTTTTATGATTACTTTTTGAGTAGCTGTTTCCGTATTTCCATTTCCATCAGCAAAACTCCAGTTAATCGTATAAGTACCTTGAGCGCTATAAGTCAATGGATCTGATGTTGTTCCAGTTACTGTTCCGGCGCAATTATCTGTTGTTGTCGGACGTGTTACTGTTGCTGAACATTCTGCTGTAATATCTGCTAGTGTCGGTTTTACAGGTTTCTGTGTATCTTTTATTATTACTTTTTGAGTAGCTGTTTCTGTATTTCCATTTCCATCAGCAAAACTCCAGTTAATCGTATAAGTTCCTTGAGCACTATAAGTCAACGGATCTGATGTTGTTCCAGTTACTGTTCCAGCGCAATTATCTGTTGTTGTCGGACGTGTTACTGTTGTCGAGCATTCCGCTGTAATATCTGCTAGTGTTGGTTTTACAGGCTTCTGCGTATCACTAACTTTTACTGTTGAAGCAGCAGAAGTTTGTTCACATCCTGTTGTTGTATTTCTAATTTTTACTTTATATCCGCCATCTTGATTAACAGTCAATGTTTTATTTGTTTGACCAGCTATTACAACATCATCTTTATACCAAACATAAGTTACAGGACTTGCACTTGAATTTGCTGTTAATGTTGTTGTTAAACATGCTGTTAAATTTCCAGTTATAGTAGCTGTAGGCAATGGATTTACAGTTACGGTATGTGTAGTAGTAACAGGTCCGTTACATCCAGTCGCACTTGCTGTAATAGTCGTTGTTCCTGACCAGCCTGCTACATAAGTAATAGCTCCTGTTGTTGCGTTTATTGTATTACCACCTGATATACTTGCAGCATCTAAACTATAAGTAATCGCTGTTGAATTAGTAGCCGTTGTAGTTCTAGTCTCTGTTCCTGCTCCCTGACAACGATTAGATGTTGCTGGTGAAAATGCTGCAATAGCAACATTTGGAGTTATTGTTACTGTTCCATTTATTGAAACTTCTGTACATGGTGCAGTGTGTCCCACTGTTGTTATTGTATAAGTGCCAGCAGCTGTAGGATTTCCAGAGATTGTTACTGTTTTTGCATTCGTATTAACTGTAGCAGTTAATCCAGCTGGTAGATTAGATACCGTTGCATTCGTTGCGCTTCCTCCAAAAGTATAAACTGCATTTGGGACTGATGCTCCTGAACAAACTGTTGGATTTTGCGTACCACTTGTAAATGCAATTGTAGAAGCATTATTTATAACAGCCGCAACTGCAATTCTAGATGCCGAAGTACAGCCTAAAGAAGTCACCGCTCCTACATAATAAGTTGTAGTAGCTGACAAAGTTGGAGTATTAAAAATTGTTCCTGTCCCTAATATTGTCGCACTTGTAGGACTTGCATACCAATTAATTGTTGCACCTGCTGATGCTGATGCTGTTAATTTCACCGATCCAGAGCCACATATTGAACCTTCAGTTACTGAATCTATTGTTGGTACAGAATTTATTGTTGCTTTAACTTCAGTTCTTGTTGGAGTTGTACATCCATTATCTGTTGCTTCAACATAGTAAGAAGTCGTTGCTGATAAACTTGGTGTAGTAAAACTTTCTCCTGTTTCTAATGGTGATCCTCCTGTTGCCGCAGCATACCAGTTAATAGTTCCTCCTGATGATGTAGCTCCCAAAGTTACCTCTCCAGTACCACATCTTGAAGCAGGAGTGCTTCCTGTTATTGTTGGTTTTGCATTAATAACAAAATTAACAGCAGCTCTACAGTTTGAATTACCAGAACAAGCCGCATAGTACGTTTTTGTTCCTGCAGTAGTTGTATTTGCTAATCCAGATCCTGTTACTCCAACAGGATTAAAAGAAGAACCTGTATAAATTGATGAGCCACCAGTAGATGTCACATACCATTCTATTTCGCCTATTGTATAACTTACAGTTATCTGCATGTAATCAACATATGCTGTAACTGTATTATTACCAGACTTATTAATAGTAGCAGATAAAGCAATTCCAAAACCAGCATTATTAATTTCATCTGGAGTCCACGTATTACTCCATAAATCAGATTCTCCTCCATAATCAATCGTCGATGTACTACTTGTTGACCATTTAGCAGTTGTCTTTTTATCTGCAGTAAGAATTGCATTTCCTTTAATTAAACGAACAGCGTTATCTATTACATAATTATTATTACCATTTGCACTGGCATAACGTCCAACTGTCAATGAAATTCCTTTAATTTTAGCATTTGATGGAATTGCAAATCCAAAATTTGTAGCTGCTAAATATCTGGTTGTTATATTCCCATTACTACTTAAAGAAGCAGAAGCATTTCCTAAACCAATTGAATTAGCACCATCAACATTTGACCAATCGAAAGATCCAGTTCCTATAACGTTACTTGCCTTTCCAAATAATGGCCCAATACTACTAGAAACTGCACATGGAGAAGAAGCTGTCAATGATCCTGTTTCACCTTGACAAATAGTTACTCCTGTAGTTGTTGGCGCACCATCAACAGCATTAACAACTATACCTGTATTGGCTGCAGAAGTACATCCCTGTGCATTTGTTGTAGTAACAGAATAGACACCTGGAACTAACCCAGAAAAAATACCCGTTGTATTATTTATTGGAGCAGATATAGGATTTGTCCCTGTTAGAGTATAACTTATTCCTGAACCATTTGCAGGTGTATTAACTGTAATTCTTCCTGTTGGAGCAGTACAAGTTGTTTGTGTAATACTTACTGTTGGAGCCGCAGGTAAAGCTAAGATTGAAATATCATCAACAGTAGTACCTGTTCCATTAAAATTTACACCAGGAACATTCGACTGATTTGTACCTTCGTAAGTTTTATTTACAGTACCATATGCATTTGTAAATGCCGTTATTCTTCTAGTAGAATTAGCTGTTGTACGCGTAGGGTCAAGATATAACGCTTGAGCATTGGCACTATATGTTCCTGCTGCTATAGATGCTGCAACTTTTCCAACTAAAGTTATTGTAACAACTCCATTTTGTGCGATATTAAACCCTCCAAAGACAGGGTTATTAGCTGTAGCTGAATTAGCTAAAGTTCCTGCTGGCCCTGTTGCTCCTGTAGAATAAGTTGCAGTAGCCGAATCAAATTCAATTCCTGTTGGGAAGCTAAAATCTAATAAAACTCCAGCTGCATTTCCAGATCCTGTATTTTTTATTTCAATTTCATAAGAAAGTTTTTCATCAATAGAATTACAAACCGCAGTAGTTGATAATGTTTTTACTTTTGTTTCAAGAACTGGAAAACAATTTGCATTAACCTGTAAATTCGGTGGTACATCTGCAACTGTAAAAGTCGAAACATAACCAACCGTTCCAGCTACAGCACCATGGTTAATTCCGTTTCCAGCATTCGATTTACCTGCAGCTCCACCAAGTACACTAGCTGTAATAGTTACTGTACTCGAAACATTATGGCAGATAATTCCACCACCACCACCACCACCTGGTCCGTGTTCATTATTATTATCATTTTCAGTATTTCCTCCAGCACCTCCGTTCGCTTCTATTTTTATATTTGCTGTACTATTGTTAGAAACATTCAATAAAACTGTTCCTCCAGCTCCTCCACCTCCAGCACCATCTGGAGAGCCAGAGTAAGTTCCAGGTGCTCCCTTTCCTCCATTTGCATAAATAGTACCGTTTCCTGAAACATTCCCTGCATTAATAAGAATAATTGCTCCTCCAACACCTCCTTTTACTCCAGATGAAGCGTCATTTGCATCACCAGCGCCACCTCCGCCGCCCATAATAAGCCTTGGAAAAGTTGTAGTTGTAACATACGATTTTGAACCTGGTCTTCCAGCTCCTGTAAGCGCTGGGTAAAGATCTCCTCCACCGCCTTGCCAACCAGCACCACCAAGACCACCAAATCCACCATTACCACCGCCTCCACCGCCGGTATTATGATCATTACCACCACCTCCTGCATTGGCAGCAGCTCCTCTTCCAGAAGAACCTCCTGGGAGTCCTTCTACTGCATTAACTACTTGATTAAAACCATCCCACATATATTTGGGTGTTCCTGCTATTCCTTCTCCCTTTCCAGAGATCTTGCTATCAGTATATAGACCTACATAGGTTGTAGAATTATTAACTCCAGAATCTGCTCTTGGGCTATACCCTCCTCTAAAACCTCTTGCACTACCATCTATGGTATATCCAGAAAAATTAAATGTTCCAGAAACATTAAATGCGATTACACCTCCAGCCACTCCATTAAAAGGTGGTGTAGTAATATTGGCAGTAAGAGTCAAGTTAGAGTATTGAGGCACCCTAACTATTTGAAATGTTTTTTTTCCTCTAGTTGTTGTAGGGTCTGCATTATAAAAATTATTTAACATACCTCCATTAGTACCAGTACCTTTGAATGTTAAATTTCCACCTGTCAAGGGTACATTGTTTGTCGCAATTACATACTCAAAAATTCCACTATTTCCTAGAGATGTAAATCCTGTTCCTCCTAAATTATCTGGACCACTATTCGTTGTCCCAGAACCATAACTAGTTGAATTATTATAATTTATACTAGCATCCTGCATCTGAATAATCAAAATCAAATCTCCAGCTGAGATTGGAGTTGTACCAAAATTGTTTGAATATTGATCGGTAGCTGGCACTGCTGCTAAGACCACAGACTGTGCTCCTGCACTCAATGTAACATTTCCAGTAATCGGATAATATGTATTGACAGAACTTGACACCGCAACAGGTCCGTCAACTCCAGGAGTTCCGCATACTTGTGCAAATGAAAAAAATGGGAATGTGGCAAATAAAATAAAGAAGACTAGCCTAGAAAATCCAGACTTACAAAAAGTAGTGTTACGCATAGACAACTTGAGTTTGTGGAACAGAAATTTTAGACACTAAAAAACGGATGATCGTTTTTAGCATCTTGATGAGATACGTGAAAAAAAATATATTGGATTTTAAAAAACTTAAAAAAGTTTTTTCAAGACTTACATATAAGAAAGACATTATGCAGACCATTGCCATATAGTAAAGTAAAGACTATAAAAGTCTCTCAGGTTTTAAATTAAGTAGATTTGGAAAGCGCGAAAGTATATCGAGAATTGAAACAGACCTTATTATTTCGATAAAGTACACATAAACTCGTTGAACAACAGATTTTAACAACTGTTTATCAATTAAAAATTAAAAAAAAGTAAACATTTGATAATCAAGGAAGAGAATTTTCTTAAATAATTGCAACAATTTTAAATTCTTACAGAATTTATTGACAAATAAGCAATTAAACGTAGGAAAAACAAAAAAAGCTAAAAAGAAAATTACCAATAAAATATTGATCGTTAGTGTTTTAAATAAAAAAAATCAAATATATCATTGCAAAAACTTGATATTACGCTTTAGGCCATCAAATTTTGTTCTTTTAATAGGAGAGTTTTTAAAAACTTGTTTAAAAGTTTCTTCGGTAATATCAATCCAGTCTTTTTTAGTAAAAGAAAGTAAATCGGGATTAGGATTAAATAAAGGCTCTGAATGTGATTTAGAAAATCGATTCCATGGACAAACATCTTGGCAGGTATCACAACCAAACATCCATTCATCAAATTTTCCTTTCATTTCTTCAGGAAGGTTTTCTTTTAACTCAATCGTATAATAAGAAATACATTTGCTTCCATCTACAATGTAAGGAGCCACAATTGCTTGTGTTGGGCATGCATCTATACAGGCCGTGCAAGACCCGCAATGATCTGTAACTGCATAATCGTATTCTAATTCTAAATCAATAATAAGTTCGGCAATGAAATAAAAAGAGCCAACTTTTTGAGTAATCAGATTACTGTTTTTTCCAATCCAACCCAAACCACTTTTAGCAGCCCAAGCCTTATCTAAAACAGGTGCAGAATCGACAAAAGCTCGTCCAGAAACATCTCCGATATTTTCTTGAATCGAATGTAAAAACTCTTTCAGCTTATCTTTAATTACAAAATGATAATCTTGCCCATAAGCATATTTGGAAATTTTAAAACTTTCGTCGTTTTGAGTTGAATCCGGATAATAATTAAGTAAAAGTGAAACAACACTCTTGCCGTCATCAACCAATAAAGTTGGATCTAGACGCTTATCAAAATGGTTTTCCATATAAGCCATCTGACCATTGCGATTGTTCTTCAACCAATTTTCAAGTCGAGGAGCTTCTTTTTCTAAGAATCCAGCTTTAGATATGCCACAAGAAAGAAAGCCAAGTCTTTTGGCTTCTTCTTTTATGAACTTTGAATAGGTCTCTTTCGAATTAATACTCATCTTTTTGAAAATGAAACTTCAATATTAACTGGTTTTAAAGTCACCAAAGGATTAAACTTAACCGTTTCATTTTTAGCCTTAATCTCATACTTTTTGACAATCTGTGAAATTGCGAAACACATTTCATAGATAGCAAAACCAGTTCCTATGCACATTCTTGGACCCGCTCCAAAAGGGTAAAAGTACTGCATTGACTTTTTCTTTTCTTCTCCTAAAAATCTTTCTGGGATGAATTCATCTGGATTATCCCAATACTTTGGATTACGATGTAACTCATAAAATGACACTCCAATTAATGTCTTTTTTTTGATTTTAAATTCAGTCAAAGAATCATCTTCAACATTTTCTCTATCTGTGATCCAAGCAGGAGGATACAAACGCATCGATTCATTTAAAACCGCGTTTGTATAAGTCATTTTCTGAAGCTGTTCAATAATATTATCAGTCTGGGATTCTATTTCTGTAATTTCATCAAAAATCTTTTGTTGGATTTCAGGATACCTTCCCAGAAAATGAAGTGTAAAAGTTAAAGCATTAGCTGTAGTTTCATGACCTGCAATAAATAAAACCTTGATTTCGTCAATCAATTGTTGCATAGACATGCTCTCTCCCGTATCTTCATATCGGGTCTCCATAAGCATATTAAGAAGATCATTGAATTCCTCTTTCGAAGCATTTCTTACTTCAATAATTTCTTGAATGATCTTATTATTTTCTTCTGCTAAATTTAAATGTTTTCGAACTTGCCCACTTAATGAAAACCATAATGCCTTATGCGGAAGTCTGATTTCTTTAACTAAAAACGTCTGAACTTCTTCTATTATGAATTTAATCCTATGAAGTTTTTCTTCCGAAATTGAAAATTCAAATAAAGACTTCGCAACAACATTAAAAGCAAGTTGGCTCATTGCAGGAAAGACATCCAAAAATTTATCTTCTACTAAATGATCAACTTCTGCAGTAATCGTTTTATTCATATTATCAACCAGCTGATTCATCTTTTGTTTATGAAAAGCAGGTTGTATAAGACGTCTTTGTTTTAACCAAAAATCTCCATCACTCGTTAAAAGACCTTTTCCCAAGTATTTTGAAAGATATACTGATTGAAATTTGGACTTATTGTAATTTCTTTGATTTTTAACTAAAATATATTGAGCAACATCGTTGTCTCGTGATAAAATTATATGCCTAGTAAAGCCTATTCTAATAGAAAAAGAATCACCAAATTTCTCAAAATATCTTTTGTGAAAAGGAATTGGATTTCTTCGAACTCCTTCAGCGTCTTTAAAAAATCTCAATATTGAAAGTCTGGTCGGGTAATTATATTTTTTACTTATAGACATTCTATTTGTATTAAAATAATTCTCCCTGATTATTCATATTTACTTTTCCAAGATGCTTATAAGCCTTATCCGTAACTTCTCTACCTCGAGGCGTTCTCATTATAAATCCTTCCTGAATTAAAAAGGGTTCATATACTTCTTCGACTGTTTCACTGCTTTCACTAACTGCTGTCGCTAAAGTTGAAAGTCCAACTGGCCCCCCTTTAAATTTATTGATAATGGTCAACAATATTTTGTTATCCATTTCGTCCAATCCATGAGCATCAACATTTAATGCTTTTAAGGCATATTTCGAAATTTCCAAATCGATCCTTCCATTTCCTTTAATTTGAGCAAAATCGCGAACACGTCTTAATAAAGCATTAGCAATACGAGGAGTTCCACGACTTCTTCCTGCAATTTCAATAGCAGCTTCCAAATCAATAGGCATTTTTAATATTGAAGCACTTCTTTCAACAATAGTTGTCAAAAGCTCGGTAGTATAATATTGTAAACGTGATGATATTCCGAAACGGGCACGCATAGGGGCAGTTAATAATCCCGATCTAGTAGTCGCTCCAATCAAAGTAAAAGGATTCAAATTGATTTGCACAGTTCTTGCATTTGGTCCAGACTCAATCATGATATCAATCTTGAAATCTTCCATTGCCGAATACAAATACTCTTCAACAACAGGACTTAGTCGATGGATTTCATCAATAAACAAAACATCTCGTTCGTCTAAGTTGGTTAGTAAACCAGCTAAATCACCAGGCTTATCCAAAACAGGTCCTGAAGTGATTTTTATCCCAACTTGCAATTCGTTAGCCAATATGTTAGCCAAAGTAGTTTTTCCTAAACCTGGAGGACCATGAAAAAGAGCATGATCAAGCGCCTCTCCACGTTGGTTTGCAGCCGCAACAAAGACTTTCAAATTTTCCAAAACTTGATCTTGTCCGGCAAAATCATCAAATGACAGCGGACGTAATTTTTTTTCAAGATCTAACTCTTCTGAGTTATATCCTTTAGTAGTAGGATCTAGATTTTCATTCATCCTACAAAGATATATAAACTAATTAGTTTGTAAAATAGTTCAACTGAACGTTTAGAACTTTAACTAAACAAAAAAGGCTATCATTTCTGATAGCCTTTTTATATTATTTTTAGTGGTGTAAAACTTCTTCACCTTCTTTCATTGGTACATTTTGAGGAACAAAATCTACATCATGATTTGGGTTACTGTAGTCATACGGCCAACGGTATACGTGAGGAATTTCTCCTGGCCAGTTTCCGTGGATATGTTCTACTGGAGTAGTCCACTCTAAAGTAGTAGATTTCCATGGGTTTTGAGTTGCTTTTTTACCGTAGAAAATACTGCTAAAGAAGTTGTATAAGAATACTAATTGGAACGCACCTCCTACAAGAGCAAATGTTGTAATTAAAACATTCACATTTTGTAAATCATCAAATAATGGGAAGTTTGTGTTAGTATAGTAACGTCTTGGTAAACCAGCTAATCCGATAAAGTGCATTGGGAAGAAAACTCCGTAAGCACAAACTGCAGTTACCCAGAAGTGGATATAACCTAAGTTTTTGTTTAACATTCTTCCGTACATTTTAGGGAACCAGTGGTAAATACCAGCAAACATTCCGTAAAGTGCAGAGATACCCATTACTAAGTGAAAGTGAGCAATTACGAAGTAAGTATCGTGAACGTTAATATCTAGTGTACTATCTCCTAAAATGATTCCTGTTAAACCTCCAGTAATGAAAGTAGAAACCATTCCGATAGAGAATAACATTGCAGGGTTAAATTGTAAGTTACCTTTCCATAAAGTTGTAATCCAGTTAAATGCTTTTACAGCAGATGGAATAGCAATCAATAAAGTTGTAAAAGTAAATACAGATCCTAAGAAAGGATTCATACCTGAAATAAACATGTGGTGACCCCAAACGATAGTTGATAAAAATGCAATTGCAAGAACTGACATAATCATCGCTCTGTAACCGAAAATTGGTTTACGAGCATTTGTAGCCATAATTTCAGATACAAGACCCATTGCTGGTAAGATTACGATGTAAACCTCAGGGTGACCTAAGAACCAGAATAAGTGCTCAAACAATACAGGAGAACCTCCTTGGTAATGTAAAACTTCACCAGCAATATAGATATCAGATAAGAAGAATGAAGTACCAAAACTTCTATCGAAAATCAATAATAAAGCTGCAGATAATAATACTGGAAACGAAATAACACCAATAATAGCTGTTACGAAGAATGTCCAGATTGTAAGAGGAAGTCTAGTCATAGACATTCCTTTAGTTCTTAAGTTAAGTACAGTAACAATGTAATTCAAAGATCCCATCAAAGAAGATGCGATGAAAATAGCCATAGATACTAACCATAATGTCATACCTGTTCCTGATCCTGGAATTGCTTGTGGCAATGCACTTAAAGGAGGGTAAATTGTCCATCCTGCAGAAGCTGGTCCAGCTTCAACAAATAAAGAACATAACATTACAACTGCAGATAAGAAAAACAACCAGTATGAAATCATATTCATAAATCCAGATGCCATATCTCTTGCTCCAATTTGAAGTGGAATCAATAAGTTACTAAACGTTCCACTTAAACCTGCCGTCAGTACAAAGAATACCATGATGGTACCGTGAATTGTAACTAAAGCCAGATAAATATCATTTGCCATTACACCATCAGGTGCAAATTTATCTCCTAATAAAACATTGAATATTTTGAAAGACTCCTCTGGCCACGCTAATTGCATTCTGAAAAGCAAGGACATTGCAATCCCAATTACTCCCATAACAATACCAGTAATCAAGTATTGTTTAGCAATCATTTTGTGATCAATACTAAAAATATATTTAGTAATGAACGTGTCTTTATGATGATGTTCGTGCTCGTGATCGTGTCCGTGATCGTGACCGTGCGCTTCTGCTGACATATATTTGTACTTTAAATTTTCTTAATAATATTATTTCATCGCAACTTTAGCTACAGCAGCTTTTACAGTATCAACAACTGTCTTAACAGTGTCGATAACTTTTGCAGCAGTATCTGTAGTTGGTGCAGCTCCTTCAGCTGGTTTCTCAGCAGCAGCAGCCGCTTTAATATCTTGAGCTAAAGTAGTTTTCTCGCTTAACCATTTTTTGTAATCTTCTGGAGTATCAACTACAACTTTCATTTGCATGTTATAGTGAGAAGCTCCACAAATTTTATTACATAATAATAAGTAATCAAATGTGTAAGGATCTAAAGCTGTACCTCCTTTTGCAACTAACTCAATGCTTTTCGCAGCTCTAAGTTTGTTAATGTTAGCAACTTTTTCAACCATAAATGGTAATTCTCTATATTCCGAAGTAGTATAAGTTGGAATGAAAGCAAATTCAGTAACCATACCTGGAACGCAGTTCATTTGTGCTCTAAAGTGAGGAAAGTAAGCTGAGTGCAATACATCCTGAGAACGCATTTTAAAGTGAACTTTTTTACCTTTAGGAATGTGCAATTCTGAAACTACGATATCATCTTGAGCATTAGGATCTGACATATCAACTCCTAATGTATTTACTCCCTCGATTAAACGTACATTAGCTTTTCCTAAAACGTTATCTTGTCCAGCATATCTAGCTGTCCATTTAAATTGTTGAGCATATAATTCAATCTCAATTACATCTTCATCTTTATCAACGAACATGATGTTATTCCAAGCGTATAATCCGTAAAGGATTAAACAAGCTAAAACAACAGAAGGAATGATACTCCAAATTGCCTCTAATTTATTACTATCAGCAAAAAACAATGCTTTTTTATCTTTATTACCTCTATTCTTAAAAGAAAACCAGTATAATAAACCTTGTGTAATAAATTGAACTAAGAAAATTAAAACCCAAGTGATATTCATTAAATTATCTACCAATAGTCCATGTTCTGATGCAGGAGTATGCAAAGCTAAACCTCCCCATTTTAATAGACCATAAATAGTAAATATATAAATGAAAGCTAAAAAGCCAAACATAATATATCCTTGAATGTTATTATCATTATCAGATGCAACCTGAGAATCGTTCGAAGAAGCTCCAACCTGTGTAAGATCAAATATCTTCGTCAATTGCCATAATGCAACTGCTAATAAAACTACAACTATAATTACCAACAAACTTGTCATCTGTTTACTTCTTTAAATATTAATAATGAAAATGTTTACTTTCTTCGATGAAAGGATTTCTTTTTGCAAGCAAAGGAGATTTAGTTAATGCAGTAAATACAACAAATATAAATAAACCTAAGAAGAAAAGAATCGATGCAATTTCAGGAACTCCAATAAACCATTTGTCTCCTACAGTACCAGGCATGATCATATTAAAGAAATCAACATAATGACCTAATAATATTACAACACCAGCCATAACAATAATCCAGTTAAGACGTTTGAAATCTGTATTGATCAATATTAATAGTGGAAAAACAAAGTTCATAACAACCGCTCCAAAGAAAGGAAGGTTATAAAGTTGAATTCTTGTTATAAAATAAGTTACCTCTTCTGGAATATTAGCATACCAGATCAACATGAACTGAGAGAACCATAAATAAGTCCAGAAAATACTAATACCGAACATGAATTTTGCTAAATCGTGGATGTGGCTTGTATTTACATATTCTAAATATCCTTTAGATTTTAAGTAAACCGTTACCAATGCAATAGCAGTAATACCACTTACGAAGAAAGAAGCAAATACGTACCATCCAAATAAAGTACTAAACCAGTGAGGATCAAAAGACATAATCCAATCCCAAGACATAATAGATTCAGAAACGATAAAGAACACTAAGAATCCTGCAGAAGCTTTAAAATTCTTTTTGTAGTAAAAATCATCATTTGCTTCATCTTGAGCTAAACAGTTTTTTGCAGAAAAATAACGGTAAACGTTCCATCCTAACAAAAAGATAAATGCTCTTGCAATCCAAAATGGGAAATTTAGGTACCCTGATTTTCCTGCGATAATAGCATCATAATTTGGGCTTTTAGGATCTGTTACACCTTCACCTAACCAAACAAATATATGATTAAAGTGTAATCCACATAAAACTAAGATTATGAAGAAGATGATAGAACCAGCTGGTAAATAGGCCGTTATACCTTGCATAACTCTAAATAAAACTGGAGACCAACCTGCCTGAGCAACTTGTTGAATAGCATAGAAAGCTAAAACTCCCATCGAAAGCAGTAAAAAGAAAATACAAGCTACATATAAAGCAGACCAAGGCTTATTTTGCAATTGGTGTAATACATGCTCTAAATGTTTTTCGTGCTCATTCGCACCAGAAACTTCTGCATGCTCAGCTCCTTTATGAGAGTCATGTGCAACTTCAGCAGCTTCATGATGACCTGCTTCTTTGTGAGATGCCTCCGCTTTTTCTTCATGCGCCGCACCATGAGAACCATGTTCATCTGCAGCTAGTATTTTTTCAACTTCTTTAATATCTTTTGGTGCACTTAAAAAACCATACCCAATTCCTAATAAACCAACGGCCATTAAGATGATAGAAAAAGTTTTTAATTTACTTGAAAATGTATACATATCTATTACGATCAGTTTGTTCAACAATTATAATTGGCTTCTTAGTTTCAGAACATAGTCAGCAACTAACCAACGTTCGTGAGCACTTAATTGATTTGCATGTGAACCCATTGCATTTAAACCATAAGTCTCAACATGAAAGATACTTCCTTCTGTGATTTCTCTGTCTTTATAGCTAGGTACTCCAAGAAATTTTTCTCTTTCAACCAATTTACCTTTACCATTACCAGTAGCACCATGGCAACTGATACAGTAAATTTCAAAAAGCTCTTTACCTTTTCCAGAATTTTTTTCTTCTTCAGTCAAAGGTGATTTTAAATTAGCTTTAGCTAATTCATAACCAGCAGTTGAATTTTCATATTCATAAGGTTCAAAACCTCTATTTATAGTTCCTGTAACAGGAAGCTGTCCTTCTTTTCCTCCCTTAAATATTTTTGCTTCTGAATATGGCTCGTAAGCAACAGACTCATACATATTTGGGAAATACTGATAGTTCGGTGCCGAATTATTGTGGCAAGATGAAACTAAAATAGTTATACCAACTAAAAGTGTTATTTTATATATCCTTTTCATAGCTACAATTAATTCTTTTCTATTACTTTAACTTCAACAGCACCAGTTCCTTCAAAGAAAGAAACTAATTCAGCTTCGTTATCATTTACAGCAACCTCCATTAAAAAGTGGTCATCAGTTGTTCTTACATCTGGGTTTTCAGCTTCTTTAAAAGGCCATAATCTACTTCTCATGTAAAAAGTAATTACCATTAAGTGAGCTGCAAAGAATACAGTCATCTCAAACATAATTGGTACAAAAGAAGGCATATTTTGGATGAAACTAAAACTTGGTTTACCTCCAATATCCTGTGGCCAGTCATGAATCATGATGTATCCCATCATAGTCGTTGCAACAGAAATACCAACACATCCATATAAAAAAGCACATATTGCTAATCTTGTTGGTGCTAAACCCATGGCTTTATCCAATCCGTGAACTGGGAATGGAGTAAAAACCTCTTCAATATGATGATGAGCAGCTCTAGTTTTCTTTACTGCATTCATCAAAACGTCATCGTCATTATAAATGGCGTATATTACTTTATTACTCATGATGTGAATCTTTACTATTTGCTCTTTCTCTAATGTAATTATCTCCAGTACCTTTCAAAATTGTTTTAACCTCTGCCTGAGCAATTACAGGGAATGTTCTAGAGTATAATAAAAACAATACGAAGAAGAAACCAATTGTTCCAATGAAAATTCCAATATCAACAAATGTTGGTGAGAACATTGTCCAAGAAGATGGAAGGTAATCTCTATGTAAAGAAGTAACAATAATTACGAATCTTTCAAACCACATACCGATGTTTACAACAATCGAGATGATGAATGAGAACATGATACTTGTTCTTAGTTTTTTGAACCACATGAACTGAGGAGAGAACACGTTGCATGTCATCATTGACCAATATGCCCACCAGTAAGGTCCAGTAGCTCTATTTAAGAATGCATATTGCTCATATTCTACACCTGAATACCAAGCTACGAATAACTCAGTAATATAAGCCACACCAACAATAGATCCAGTAATCATGATAATGATATTCATTAACTCAATATGCTGTAATGTGATATAAGCTTCAAGATTAGATACTTTTCTCATAACGATCAACAATGTATTTACCATCGCAAATCCTGAGAAAACCGCTCCAGCAACGAAGTATGGAGGGAAAATTGTTGTATGCCATCCTGGGATTACAGAAGTAGCAAAGTCCATAGATACAATCGTGTGTACAGAAAGTACAAGTGGAGTAGCTAAACCAGCTAATACTAAAGATACTTCTTCAAAACGTTGCCAGTCTTTTGCTCTACCGCTCCATCCAAAACTTAAAATAGAATATACTCTTTTGTTAAATGGAGTAATAGCTCTATCACGAAGCATCGCAAAGTCAGGTAATAAACCAGTCCACCAGAAAACTAATGATACTGAAAGATACGTTGAAATCGCAAATACGTCCCAAAGTAAAGGTGAGTTAAAGTTAACCCATAAAGATCCAAATTGGTTTGGAATAGGTAATACCCAATATGCTAACCATGGACGACCCATGTGAATAATTGGGAATAAACCTGCTTGAACTACTGAGAAGATAGTCATAGCTTCTGCAGAACGGTTAATAGCCATTCTCCAACGTTGACGGAAAAGTAATAATACCGCAGAAATTAATGTTCCAGCGTGACCAATACCAACCCACCAAACGAAGTTAGTAATATCCCAAGCCCAGCCAACTGTTTTATTTAATCCCCATGTTCCGATACCGGTAGATACGGTGTAAATTATACAACCTAACCCCCAAAGGAAGGCTATTAATGCGATTGAAAATACAATCCACCATTGCTTGTTTGCAGGCCCCTCAACAGGTGCAGCTACATCTACAGTTACATCGTGATAAGATTTATCACCTATAACTAAAGGTTTTCTAATGGGTGCTTCGTAGTGAGACGACATAATCCTTTATATTGTTTCTTAATTAATAATTTTACTAAGTATTTCTAACTTTAACATGGTAAACCACATTTGGTTTTGTACCTACGTGCTCTAATAAGTGGTATGATCTTTCATCAGCAGCCAATTTAGCAACTTTACTTTCTTTATCATTTACATCACCAAATATCATCGCTCCTGAAGAACAAGCACTTGAACAAGCTGTTTGGAATTCACCATCTCTAACCGGACGGCCTTCGTTTTTAGCTTTTAATTTAGTAGCTTGTGTCATTTGGATACACATAGAACATTTCTCCATAACACCACGAGAACGCACGTTAACGTCTGGATTTAATACCATACGGCCTAAATCATCGTTCATATGATAATCGAACTCAGTGTTTTTGTTGTATAAGAACCAGTTAAAACGACGTACTTTATATGGACAGTTGTTAGCACAGTAACGAGTACCAACACATCTGTTGTAAGCCATATGGTTTTGGCCTTCACGACCGTGAGAAGTTGCAGCAACAGGACAAACTGTTTCACAAGGTGCGTGATTACAGTGTTGACACATTACAGGTTGGAATGCAACTTGAGGATTATCTCCTGCTTTCTCCATTTCATTAAATGTAGATAATGAACTAGATAAACCAGCGATTCCTTCTTTTCTTTCATTATCACCTTCAAAAGTACTTTCAGAAGAATAATATCTATCGATACGTAACCAGTGCATATCACGGCTTCTTCTTACCTCTGCTTTACCTACAACTGGAACGTTGTTTTCAGCGTGACAAGCGATAACGCAAGCTCCACATCCAGTACAAGCATTTAAGTCAATTGAAAGGTTGAAGTGGTGACCAGTTGTACGATCAAATGATTCCCAAAGATCTACAGTAGTAGCTTCAACTTCTTGGTGATCTAAAGATACCATTGGTTTTTCATTCCAATGTTCAGCATCTTTAGTATTGAATATTTCTAAAGTTGTTTCTTTAATAATATCTCCTCTACCCATTAAAGTTTTCTGACCTTGAACACAAGCGAACTCATGTACTCCTCCAGCTTTAGCGATAGAAACAGATTGAACATTATTGAAACCTTTATATAAAGCGTAAGCATTTAAACCTACTTGCATTTCTTCTTTTAGAGCTGCTTTACGTCCATATCCAAGAGCTAGACCTAAAGTTCCAACTGCTTGTCCTGGTTGAACGATAACTGGAACATTCTCCAATTTAACTCCATCAACAGTAAGAGTAGCATAGCTACCATTTAATCCACCGTTTGCAACAATTTCATTTGATAAACCAAGTTTTTTAGCATCTGCATTAGAAACTGTAACGTAGTTATCCCAAGAAACTCTTGTAATTGGATCTGGAAACTCTTGTAACCAAGGGTTGTTAGCGTGTTGCCCATCACCTAATCCTGTTTTAGTATATAATACTAATTCAAAATCACCAGCATCTTTAGATTTTACAACTGCGCTTGCAGCCGTAGCAGCGTCAATAGCACCTCCAGTTAATGCTGAAGAGCCAAGAACAGCTACACCATCGTGCAATACTTTATTCCAAGAAGCACCTGCAGTGTAAGCTCCAGAATTTGCTTTTAAGTAGTCATAAAAAGTACCTGCTGTACCATTTACTGACAATAAAACATCTTGAAATTGTTTTGTATTAAAGATAGGACGGATTGTAGGCTGAGTTAAGCTATATGTTCCACTTGTCAACTCAAGATCTCCCCAAGACTCTAAATAGTGAGGAGCTGGTGCAGCAATTGAAACAATTGATGCTGTTTCGTCTTCTTTTAATGAGAAAGAAACAGATGTTTTAACTTTTTTCAATCCAGACACAAAAGAAGCTGAATTAGCTAAAGTGTACACAGGATTAACTCCACTCATAATTAAAGTATGAACACTTCCAGCTTCCATATCTTTAATTAACTGTGCAACTATAGCATTAGAACCTTTTCTAATTTGTCTAGCTCCAGCAGTATTAAAAGCTTCACTAGCCAATACTTGATTGATAGCCAAAACTAATAATTGAGCATTTTTATCTTCGATTCCAGATACTAAAACTCCTTTTGAACCAGCAGCTTTAAGTTGTTGAGCAGCTTTAACTACTTCAACTTTAAATTTCTCCTCTAAAGCTACAGGAACAGAAGCACCTGCAATAATATTATAAATTTGAACTAAAGCTTGCTTTTGAGCAGCTACAGTCATTGGAACACGCTTATCGGCAGCAGCTCCAGATAATGTCATGTTTGATTCAAACTGGAAGTGACGAGACATTTTTCCATTTTGAGGAATACGCCCATGTGCATATCCAGTATCATATCCTCCACCTTGCCAATCTCCTAAGAAATCAGCACCAACAGATACAATTAAAGAAGCTTTTGAAAAATCATAATCAACTAAAGCTCTTTGACCATACACAGCTTCGAAAGCATCTAAAGCTTCAGATGACGAAACTGCATCGTATACTACGTGCTTAGCGTTTGGATTTTTTGCAATAAACTCAGCAATTAATTTATCTGTAGAAGGACTTGCTAAAGTATTAGTCAATAATACTACTTGACCACCTTTAGCTTTTGCATCTGCTAAACTTGATTTAATTTTCAAATCAACAGCTGACCAAGAAGAATCTTTACCATCTACTTTTGGCTCTTTCAAACGAGCGCTATCATACAATCCTAAGATAGATGCATGAATTCTAGCATTCGCAGAAAATTTAGCTCCTGCAATTGTATTGTTTTCAATTTTAATTGGACGACCCTCACGAGTTTTAACCAAAAGATTAGCAAAATCAAACCCATCAAAAACTGTAGTTGCATAATAATCTGCAACACCAGGAATGATTTGTTCTGGTTGTAATACATAAGGGATAGACTTGTGAACAGGACCTTCGCAAGCAGCTAATGTTACAGCCGCTGTACTAAACCCTACGTACTTTAAAAAGTCACGACGTGAAGTTCCTGATGTAGATAAAGCCTCAGCGTTACCCAAAAACTCATCAGTAGGAATTTCTTCAACAAACTCGTTATTTCTAAGCGCCTCAACAATAGAGCTATTTTCTAGCTCCTCAACACTTTTCCAGTATTTTTTGTTTGATGACATTGTATATATATATTAAAATCTTAATAAATCGATTAATAGTGGCATTTACCACACTCTAAACCTCCCATTTGCGCTGCAGTTAATTTCTCTACACCGTATTTTTTAGAAAGTTCAGCATGAATTTTGTCATAGTAAGCATTACCTTCCATCTTAACATCAGTTTTTCTATGGCAATCAATACACCATCCCATTGTTAATTTAGAGTATTGCTTCATGATTTCAAATTCTTGTACTGGACCGTGACAAGTTTGACATTCAATACCTGCAACAGAAACGTGTTGAGAGTGATTGAAGTAAACGAAGTCAGGTAAGTTATGAATACGAACCCATTTTACAGGCTGTGTTTTTCCAGTGTAAGCTTGCTTAGTCTTATCCCATCCAACAGCATCGTATAATTTTTGGATTTGAGCATCGTAGAATGCTTTGCTGTACTCAGGAGTAGCAGTTGTTTCAGCAACCTCAGAAATATTTTTATGACAGTTCATACAAACATTTAACGAAGGAATACCAGCTGTTTTACTTACACGAGCAGCAGAGTGGCAATATTTACAATTGATTTCGTTATCACCAGCGTGAATTTTGTGAGAGTAGTGAATTGGCTGAATTGGCTCATAATTCTGATCTACACCTACTTGCATTAAGTATCCGTAAACAAAATAACCACTAGCCAAAAGCAAGAAGATTGCAGTTACTAAAACCAAGAATTGATTTTTAGCGAAAGCTTTCCAGATTGGAAGTCTTGCCTCTTTAGGAGCAATTTCAATACCGTTTTTGTTTGCAACTTTAGTTAAGACCTTGTTTACCATAAACAACATCACAACCAAAATAGCCATTACAAGAGCAAGAGCTCCTAATATAATGTTATTTGAGATAGCACCATCCTGAACATTTGTTCCTGGAGGAGTTGCAGCACCTGCACCTGGAGCAGGCTCAGCTTTTACTTCAGACGTATAAGCTATAATATTATCAATATCTCCTTCAGACAACTGAGGAAAAGAAGTCATAACAGCTTTGTTATTTTCCTCAAAAAGTTTAACAGCAACAGGATCACCTGACTTAATCATGTCAGAACTGTTATGCACCCACTTGTAAATCCAAGCCATATCATGCTTAGAAGCAACTCCCCTTAAAGCAGGACCAGTTGATTTAGCATCTAATTTGTGACATGCAGCGCAATTTGCATTAAAAAGTTCCTTCCCTTTTACTGGATCACCGCCACCAGCAGCTGGAGCAGCCGCAGCAGCCTCAGGCGCCGCCGGAGCAGCAGCATCTTGAGCAAATGAAGTTAGGGAGAAAATTAACGTTAGCGATAAGCCAAACAGCAATTTTCTTGAGATCGAATTATGGTTACCCACCTTTTTCATATAGTATAAATAATTGTCTACTAATTTTTGGTATGATTTTTTCTGTATTAAATGCAGTAAAAATCTATACGCTCTTTTAAAACTTGCACAAAAATACGACTTATGTGTTATTCTCAAAACCTTAAAATAGTCTTAATTATCAATTTATATCAATTCTAAATAATATTAAAATTTCACACTCAAACATTAAATAGTATTTTTGCATAAAAACCATCACATTATGAGAATTTTAAGTCCTTCAAAAAACCTTTTCTTAACAATTACAACGATTGCTTTCGCACACAATATTAACGCTCAAGACCAAAATTTAACATTGAATCAAGATCCTAAATTTGAGCAATTATTGAATGAGAAGCGCAAAATTAACACGTCAATAAATACAAACGATACTTATAGAATCCAAATCTTTAGCGGTAAAAGCGATGAAGCAAAAAAAACGTTATCGGATTTCAAAAGAGAAAATTCCAATATTGACGGAACCATTATTTTCAGCACTCCAAATTACAAAGTGATTGTTGGAAATTTCAAAACCAGAATAGAAGCCGAAAGAAATTTGGCAGAAATCAAAAAAAGATACAAGAGCGTTTTCTTACTTAAACCTGGAAAATAATCCATCCAAAAACTAAAAAAGGCGAGATTTTCATCTCGCCTTTTTTAGTTTTTTTTTAAGACACCTCAAACAAATCTTAACTCTTAGTAAATAAAATCCATCAGTTAAAAACCATTCTAATTTCAACCTCAGTTTACCACTTTAATTCCGCTAGCCAGAAAACGAATTTCTTCTTTAGGCGCCTTAATAGCATCTATTTCTGCCTTGCTTTTTTTAGCATCTTTAGCATAATGCCTTAACTCCTCCACAGAAGTAACTTTTTTCTCCACACTTCCGTCTAAAACTACATTTTTACCTTTTAATGCTGTTGGCACAAAAAAAGCATAATCTTTCATTTTAACAAAGAAAGACGCTCCATTTTCAGTCTTAACACTTACCCAACAACCTCTTTTCGGACAAACATCTACCACCTCCCCTTTTACAGCAACACTTTCTATTTTATTTGCTGCCTTTAGATTTCTCTCTAACTCATCAACTGAAATCGCCTTGTCTATTAAAGCAATTGAAACATCTTCTCCATAATAATCCCCAACTAACGCATTCCCTGATGGCGGAGCGGGTTTTTCTACAGCTTCTTGAGCAAAAGAGAATACTGAGAAACACATAAATAAAATCATCGAGTAAAATCCTTTTTTCATATTTCGTTATTTTTATTCAACACTTTATAATTTAAAAACTAAATTACACATTTACACTGAATCTTTCTCCATCAATTTTAATTCAAATTCCAACAAATAAAAAAGGTCCCAATTCACATTGAGACCTTTTTTTTTATATGATTGAATATTATTTCAATTTCTTTTTGATTGCTACTTCATGGTAAGCTTCAATAACATCGCTAATTTCGATATCATTAAATCCTTTTATTTGAATACCACAATCGTAACCTTTAGTTACTTCTTTTACATCGTCTTTGAAACGTTTTAAAGCAACTAATTCACCTGTATGAACTACAACTCCATCTCTAATAACTCTAATTTTAGAAGTTCTTAAGATTTTACCATCTGTCACCATACATCCAGCGATTGAACCAACTTTAGAAATTTTGAAAATCTCACGAATTTCAGCATTTCCTAAAACTTCTTCTTTCATTTCTGGTGCAAGCATTCCTTCCATCGCATCCTTCAAGTCATCGATAGCAGCATAGATGATAGAATAGTAACGGATATCGATTTCTTCTTTATCAGCTAACTGCCTAGCATTTCCTGCAGGACGAACGTTAAATCCGATGATGATCGCATCTGATGCAGAAGCTAAGTTAACATCAGTTTCTGTAATAGCACCAACTCCTTTATGAATAATATTGATTTGAACTTCTTCTGTAGAAAGTTTAGAGAACGAATCTGATAACGCTTCAACAGAACCATCCACGTCTCCTTTAAGGATTACATTTAATTCTTTAAACTGACCAAGAGCGATACGACGTCCAATTTCGTCAAGTGTAATATGTCTTTGTGTACGTACAGATTGTTCACGCATTAATTGAGAACGTTTCGATGCAATTTGTTTTGCTTCTTTTTCGTCTTCAAATACATTAAACTTATCTCCCGCTGTTGGCGCTCCATCTAAACCTAATACAGATACAGGAGTTGAAGGACCAGCTTCTAAAACAGCATGCCCTCTTTCATCATGCATAGCCTTAACCTTACCATGATTTTTTCCAGCTAGCATATAATCTCCAATCTTCAAAGTTCCTGCTTGAACCAAAATTGTAGACACATATCCTTTACCTTTATCTAAGAAAGCTTCAACTACAGTTCCTTGTGCCGCTTTATTTGGGTTAGATTTCAAATCTAAAATCTCAGCCTCTAATAATACTTTTTCAAGTAATTCTTTCACACCTAAACCTGTTTTTGCAGAAATATCGTGTGATTGAATTTTACCTCCCCAATCTTCAACAAGCAAATTCATACCTGCTAATCTTTCTTTAATCTTATCAGGATTAGCATTTTGCTTATCCACTTTATTGATTGCGAAAATAATTGGAACACCAGCTGCTTGAGCGTGACTTATCGCCTCTTTTGTTTGCGGCATGATATCGTCGTCAGCAGCGATTACGATAATTGCAATATCTGTAACTTGAGCTCCACGTGCACGCATCGCAGTAAACGCCTCGTGACCCGGAGTATCTAAGAATGCTATTTTTTGTCCATTATCTAAAGTAACTCCATACGCTCCAATGTGCTGTGTAATACCTCCTGACTCTCCAGCAATAACATTTTCTTTACGGATATAATCCAGTAAAGATGTTTTACCGTGGTCAACGTGACCCATTACCGTCACAATTGGCGCTCTTGTTACTAAATCTTCTTCTTTATCTTCTACAACTTCTATTGCTTCTTCAATATCTACTGTAATGAATTCAACGTCGTAACCAAATTCATCTGCCACAATAGTTAATGTTTCAGCATCTAGACGTTGGTTCATGGTAACCATGATACCAAGAGACATACAAGTTCCAATTACTTTAGTAATCGGCACATCCATCATGATCGCAATTTCACCTACAGTAACGAATTCTGTAACTTTAATAGTTTTACTTCCTTCGTCAAGAGCTCTTTGCTCATCATCAGATTTCTGACGGTGCGTTTCTCTTTTATCTCTTCTATATTTAGCCGCTTTAGATTTCCCTCCCTTACCTTGAAGTTTTTCAAGAGTTTCTCTAATTTGGTTTTTTACTTCTTCTTCTGTTGGCTCAACTTTAGCAACAATAGCAGGACGATTTCCTTTTACGAAACCAGGTCTCTGACTTCTGTTAGCATTAAAACCACCTCCATTATTATTTTGGCCCGGTTTATTGTTTGGATTTGGCGTTCCAGGCGCATTACCTGTAGCAGGCTTTTGCGCACCAGGCGTACCCGGTTTTGGACCAATTCTTTTACGCTTATTTTTATTATTCGCGTTGTTGTTATTTCCAACCCCAGGAGTCCCAGGTTTGTTCTGAGCAGCTTTAGGATCCTCTTTCTTTTTCTTAGGCTTATTAAATTGAGATAAATCAATTGTCTGACCTGTAAGAGTTGTTCCTGTAAGCTTTTGATATTGAGTCGTAATAGTTTCCTCTGAAGTTGTTGGATCAGTAGACACGATTGGCTCCTGAGCAACTTTAGATTCTGCTTTAACTTCTTTTTTCTCCGTAATAATAGGTTCTTCTTTTTTTGTTTCAGAAACAGGAGTTGAAACAACTGGTTCAGATTTTACTGTTTCGTTTTGAACAGGTTTTTCTGGTTGCACAGGCGCAACAACAGCTTTTGGCTCTTCAACCTTAGCTGGTTCCTCAGAAGGAGTAACGGCAGGTTTTTTAGGATTCAAGTCAATTTTACCAACTTGTACAGGCCCTGAAACAACAGCTCTTGCTTTAATTATTTCTTGCTGTTTTTGACGCTCTTCTTCTTGTCTGCGTTTGTCTTCAATTTCTTTCTCACGCTCTACACGCAATGCTTCTTTTTCTTTTCTTTTTTCTTCTCCAACCTCTTTAGAAGCTTCCTTATTCCCCTTATCGCCCGCAAATTGGCTTTGTAGGATATTAAATTCACTGTCAGAAATTTTAGCGTTTGGATTTGCATCAATAGCAATTCCCTTATCCTTTAGATAATCAACAGCTCTTTCTAACGAGATATTTAACTCCCTTAAAACCTTGTTTATTCTTATTACTCTCTCTTCAGACATATAACCTTTTTATTATTACCTTTTTAGTTGTGTTGTTAGAGCAGATGGTCAGCTATTGACTAGCTATCAAACTCTTCTTTTAGTATCTTCATAACATCTAGAATAGTTTCCTCTTCTAAGTCTGTTCTTCTTACTAAATCTTCTACGTCATGTTTCAAGATACTTTTTGCAGTATCCAAACCTATTTTTGCAAATTCTTCAATTACCCACTCTTCGATTTCATCAGAGAACTCTGTTAATTCAACATCGTCTTCATCTGCAACAGTTCCAGCGACATCTCCTTCACGGATAACATCTAATTCATAACCTGTCAATTGACCAGCTAATTTGATGTTGTGACCACCTCTACCAATTGCTTTAGAAACCTCTTCTAATTTCAAGAAAACTTCAGCTCTCTTATTATCTTCATCAATTTTAATAGATGAAACTTTTGCAGGGCTTAATGCTCTTGTAATAAATAATTGAATATTGTTTGTATAATTGATTACATCAATATTTTCATTTCCAAGTTCACGAACAATTCCGTGAATACGAGAACCTTTCATTCCCACGCAAGCTCCAACTGGATCAATTCTATCATCATAAGAATCAACAGCCACTTTTGCTTTTTCACCAGGAATACGAACTACATTTTTCACAGTAATTAATCCGTCGAAAACTTCTGGAATTTCTTGCTCAAATAATTTTTCCAAAAACTTTTCTGAAGTTCTAGACATAATAATTTGAGGTTTATTTCCTTTTAATTCAACGCTTTCAATAATTCCACGAACATTATCTCCTTTACGGAAGAAGTCAGATGGAATTTGTTTTTCTTTTGGAAGCACAATTTCGTTTCCTTCATCATCTACTAAGATAACTACTCTAGGACGTACGTGGTGCACTTCAGCTGTATAAATATCACCAATAATATCTTTAAATTGCTTGTAAAGATTTGTATTATCGTGTTCGTGAATTTTAGATATTAAATTCTGACGAAGCGCTAAGATAGCTCTTCTTCCTAAATCAATCAATTTTACTTCTTCAGAAACCTCTTCGCCAATTTCAAAATCCGCCTCAATCATTCTTGCTTCCGTCAAGGTAATTTCTTCGTTTTCAAAATCAAGATCCTCATCGGCAACAATCACTCTTCTTCTCCATATCTCCATATCTCCTTTATCAGGATTTATAATAATATCGAAGTTATCATCAGATCCGTATTTTTTCTTCAATGCATTTCTAAACACATCCTCTAAAATTGCCATAAGCGTTACACGATCAATAAGTTTATTATCTTTAAACTCTGAGAATGAATCGATTAATGCTAAATTTTCCATGCGAATTCTTTAATTAAAATTAAAATGTTACTGTAACAACTGCCTCCTTAATATCTACATAAGGTATTTGTTGTTCTTTTTGAACTGTTTCTTTTCCTTTTCCTACTTTTTTAGGTTCCCTTGCTTTCCAAGACAAAATTATGAAAACATCGTTAGCTTCAACCAATTCTGCTTCAATTTTTTCTGTATTTGTAGTAACAATCAACGTTCTACCAATATTTTTCTTGTATTGTCTTATCAATTTCAAAGGCGATCCTACTCCAACCGATGCTACTTCAAGCGAAAAATCCTGTTCTTCACGATCCAGATTATTTTCGATCGCACGACTGATATCAATACAGTCTTGTAGCGCCACTCCATTATCTCCGTCTAAACCAACACTAATTTTAAAAGAATCAGAAATAGCCAGATCAATCAAAAAGATTGATGGTTTTTCCAGAAGAGCTTCTGTAATTAATCCGTTTACTTTTTCTTTAAATGTCATAATTTTATAAAAAGAGGGGACACTTAGTCCCCTCATTATTTAGATTTTAATAAATAACAGTGCAAATATAGTGTTTTTTTTATAAATCAAATAAATTGATTGCTCTAAAATAATTTCTTATCTTTATAATACCATTAAAACACAGAATTATTCATAATTATTAACCCTCAAATCATGAAAAGAATTTTAGTACCTACCGACTTCTCAGAACATGCAGAAGACGCTTTAAAAGTTGCCGCTCAAATCGCAAAAAAGAACAATTCAGAAATCATTCTTCTTCACATGCTTGAACTGCCACAGCAATCTAATGACGCTGTATTGGGCGGAACCAGCATTCCCGAAACCATGCTTTTCATGAAAAAAGCCAACGAAACGCTTGACGAAGTTGCCTCTAGAGATTACCTAGAAGAAATTCCAGTAACGGAAGTTGTAAAAATGGACAAGCCGATTCACGGAATCACACAAATAAGTAAAGATTACGACATCGACCTAATTATCATGGGATCTCATGGTTCTTCTGGAGTTGAAGAACTATTAATAGGCTCTAACACAGAAAAAGTAGTTAGAAATTCAGAAATCCCTGTTTTAGTAATCAAGAAAAACATTCCAAATTTCAACGCAGCTAATATTGTTTTCGCTTCTGACTTTTCAGAAGAAGCAAAAAAACCTTTCAAAAAACTTTTAAATTTCACTAAAGCATTTGATTCAAAACTACACCTAGTTACCATCTGCACGCCTAACAGTTTTAAACCAACTCATGTTAGCGAAAAAGCAATGGCTGATTTTGTTGCCGAGTTCAACATTACCAATTACACTACTCAAATTTACAACGACACCAATATTGAAAAAGGAATTATTAATTTCTCTAACAGAATAAATGCAGACATTATTGGAATGTGCACACACGGAAGAACCGGTTTCGCACACTTCTTCAACGGAAGCATTAGCGAAGGCTTGGTTAATCATGCCGTAAAACCTGTTATAACCCTAAAGATCTAACTAAGTTCAAAATATTTCTAAAAAGCTTCTCAAAAACGAGAAGCTTTTTTTTTTGCAAAAGCCACAAAAAAGATGAGCCTCTCAACAAAGTTTAACTGAGCTTTACAACAAAACCGTCAACGTATATAATGCAGAAATTTGTCAAATAGAAATTCATTAAAAAACAACAACATGAAAACAATAGACAAAATTTACATTAATGGCGAATTTGTAACTCCTCAAGGAACAGAATATTTCGACCTTATTAGTCCGACAACCAATGAAAAACTAGGACAAGTTCTTTTAGGAAACACAGAAGACACACAAACAGCAATTGAAGCCGCTAAAAATGCTTTCAAAACTTTTTCAAAAACAACAGCTTCAGAAAGAATTCAATACCTTAAAAACATCAAGTCTTCTGTCGAAAAAAGAAAAGACGACTTCATCAATGTTATGATTGAAGAATATGGCGGTACATTTCAATTTGCAAGCGTAAGCTATGATTATATGCTAAAAAGTTTTGACTCAGCCATTAACCTACTTAATAGTTACGACTTCACCAAAAAAATGGGAGAATCTGAAGTTCAAATGGCACCAATTGGCGTTGTCGGAATTATTATTCCTTGGAATTCAAGCAACGGCTATGTTTGCAGCAAATTATCTACAGTAATTGCCGCTGGATGCACAACCGTAATCAAGCCAAGCGAAATGAGCGCTCAGCAAACACAATTAATTACAGAATGTCTTCACGAGGCAAATCTTCCAAAAGGCGTATTTAATATTGTAAATGGATTAGGCGAAGTTGTCGGAGCAGAAATAAGCAGAAATCCAGACATTACCAAAATCTCTTTTACAGGATCAACCAATGTTGGAAAAATTATTGCCAAAGAAGCTGTCAACACCATGAAAAGAGTTACGCTTGAACTTGGCGGAAAATCTCCAAATATCATTTTAGATGATGCTGATTTCTCAAAAGCAATTCCGCTTGCAATGGCCGCAGCATTTATGAACAGCGGACAAGCTTGCATTGCCGGAACTAGATTATTGATTCCAGAAGACAGATTAGAAGAAACAAAACTTCTAATCAAACAAACCGTTTCACATATTATCGTTGGCGATCCTAAAAACCCAAACACCGCTGTAGGGCCAATGGTCAGCACAAAACAGTACAATCGTGTTCAAGATTATATTCAAACAGGAATTAACGAAGGAGCAGAAATACTTACGGGAGGATTAGGAAAACCAGAAGGATTAGAAAAAGGAAATTTCATCAAACCAACTGTTTTTGTTCACGCAAATAACCAAATGCGCATTGCAAGAGAAGAAATATTCGGACCTGTTTTATCTGTCATTACCTATAAAACTGAAGAAGAAGCAATTGAAATCGCCAACGACACCACTTACGGATTACAAGCTTATGTAAGTTCAGCAAATTCTGAAAGAGCACACAATGTCGCTTCACAACTTAGCGCTGGGCGTGTTCAGATAAATGGAATCAGCCACGACCCAATGGCTCCTTTTGGAGGGTTTAAACAATCCGGAATCGGACGTGAATTTGGAACAATTGGACTAGAAGCTTATTTAGAGCCTAGAGCGCTAATCCAACAAAAATAATCTTCATCTATCTGGAAATCTTTAATCGCAAAGATTTCCAGATCTTTTAGTATTTTTACAATTATGAACACTAAACCAAATACAAAGCCCAAAATTCTCTACTCGTGTTATTACTCACGCAGTCGCGAAGGTGAGCATTTTATACCCGAACATGTTTTTAGCTATCAAATTTCTGGCGAAATGATCGCGTCAGACAGCAAAAACACTTTTCACACCAAACCTGGGGATTTTCGTTTTAGCAGAAGGAATCATTTGGCGAAGTTTACTAAAATTCCACCCGAAGGAGGAGAATTCAAAACTATTTCTCTTTTTCTTGATCAGGAAATTTTAAGAGAGATCAGCAAAGAGTACAATTTAAAATCAGAGAAAAAATCTGATTCAGAAGCGATGTTTTCATTAGCTCCTAATCCACTTTATAAGTCCTTCATGGATTCGCTACTATCTTACCTTGAAGTTGAACAAGAAAACAATGAAGGTTTATTCAATTTAAAAATCAAAGAAGCCATTCTTCTGTTATTAAAAGTAAATCCAGAGCTAAAAGACATTTTATTTGATTTCAACGAGCCCGGCAAAATTGATTTGGAAGCATTTATGAATAGAAACTTTCATTTTAATGTTCAAATGCATCGATTTGCTTATCTTACTGGAAGAAGTTTAGCAACATTCAAAAGAGATTTTCAAAAAATATTCCAGCAAACGCCTGGGAAATGGCTATTAAACAAAAGACTTCAAGAAGCTTATTATTTAATCAGCCAAGGAAATCCTCCATCTGATGTATATATAGGAGTAGGTTTTGAAGATCTTTCGCATTTTTCATTTTCATTTAAAAAGAAATTCGGAATCGTTCCATCTTCTTTAATCCACAAATAGAAAAAACTCATTTTAAATTTACACCATAAAAAAAAGCCTCCCATTTCTGAGAGGCTTTTCTGTTGGTCTACTAGGACTCGAACCTAGAAAGACGGCACCAAAAACCGTAGTGTTACCATTACACCATAGACCAGCAGTGCGGTTAAGCGGGTGCAAAATTAAAACTTTATTTAATTTATGCAAACTTTAAATGAAAAATTTTTAAATAAAAAAAAGTCTCTCATTTCTGAGAGACTTTTCTGTTGGTCTACTAGGACTCGAACCTAGAAAGACGGCACCAAAAACCGTAGTGTTACCATTACACCATAGACCAGCAGTGCGGTTAAGCGAGTGCAAATTTAAGTCTTTATTTAGTTTGTGCAAACTTTTTGAGCAAAAAAAATCATTTTTTTTGTTTTTTTTCACATTAAAATCTGCTTCATTACCAAAAACACCTCATAGCCAATATATTACTTTCAACTTATAGTTTTGTAGAATTTTTTGTTAATGCTCGTTTCTTTACACAAAAAAACATTTTCTTTGTAGGATAGAAAAACATTCAAATTTTTAACACCTAAATATGGCACAATTCAATTTCAATAAATGGAATACAATTATTGGTTGGTTTGCATTTGCAATCGCTTTAATAACTTATACATTAACAGTTGAACCTACAATGAGCTTTTGGGATTGCGGAGAATATATTGCTACCGCAGCCAAACTTGAAGTAGGTCACCCACCGGGAGCTCCGCTTTTCCAAATGATGGGTGCATTTTTTGCAATGTTTGCAATAGACGCCCAGCATGTGGCGGTAATGGTTAACATGATGTCTGTTTTCTCTAGCGCATTTACCATATTATTTATGTTCTGGTCATCTTCTATGATTTTGAAAAAGATCGTAGGGCGTTTTGCAGAAATTGACCAAAACAATTCGATTGTTATTTTAGGAAGTTCTTTTGTAGGAGCCTTAGCTTATACATTTTCTGATAGTTTTTGGTTCAATGCTGTAGAAGCCGAAGTTTACGCAATGGCTTCTTTATTAATTGCATTGCTTTTCTGGCTTGGTTTACGTTGGGAACAAGACATGGACAAACCGAAAGGAAACAAATGGCTTTTAATCATTTCTTTGGTTATTGGTCTTTCGTTTGGAGTTCACTTCATGGCTCTTTTAACTATTCCTTCTATTGGATTTTTATACTATTTCAAACATTACGAAAAAGTTACAATCAAAAATTTCATTATTGCTAACATTGTAGTTATTGGAATTTTATTGTTCATTTTCAAATTACTTCTTCCTCTTACTATGGCCTTTTTCGGGAAAACCGAAATCTTCATGGTAAACAGTATGGGACTTCCATTCAACTCAGGAACTATTTTTGTAGCATTAGTATTTATTGCGTTTTTCTATTTTGGATTAAAATACACAAGACAAAAAGGCTTAATATTCTACAACACTATTATATTGTGTATTTTATTCATTCTGATTGGTTTCTCAACTTGGTTAATGCTTCCTGTTCGTGCAAATGCGAATACAGTTATTAACGAAAACAAACCATCTGATGCTACTGAGGTTTTGGCTTACTATAATCGTGAGCAATATGGTGTAAACCCCCTATTTTACGGACCTCAATATACTGAACTTTTTGCTGGTCTTGATGCTAAAACACCTTATTTAGATAAAAAACCAAACTACGAAAGAGATTATAAAACTGGTAAATATATCATTACCAATAATTATAAGAACGCAGAACAAAATTCTGATGACAACCAGAAAGCGGTTCTACCAAGAATGTGGAGTACTGAAACTGGTCATATTCAAAACTATATCAACTTTACAAATCCTCCGAAATTCCGAATCAATCCTAATTATAATTATGATGAAGATTTGGCAAAATACGGAATCGATGCTAGCCAATTAAGTGAAGATGAATACAATAAAGCTACAGCTCAATTGCGTAATGAAGTTGAGAAAACAGTTTCTGAATTCAGAAAAGCTTATGCTCAAAAACAAATCGACAACGAAGGTTATGTAAAATTCTTAAGAAGTTACGGAGAGTATTTACTTATAGAAAAACCAACTACAGCAGACAATTTCAGTTTCATGTTTGAATATCAATTTGGATACATGTACTGGAGATATTTAATGTGGAATTTTGTTGGACGCCAAAATGATGTTCAAGGGAAATACGACAACTTAGACGGAAACTGGATTAGCGGTATTAAAGCTTTAGATTCTGTTCATTTAGGTTCTCAAGACAATTTACCTTCTGATGTATTAAACAATAAAGGACGCAATGCTTATTATTTCCTTCCTTTTATTTTAGGATTAATTGGTATTATGTACCATGCAAACAAAGATTTAAAGAGCTTCTATGTTCTTTTAGCTTTATTTTTATTTACAGGAATTGCATTAAAAATATATTTAAATGAAAGACCTTTTGAGCCTCGCGAAAGAGATTACGCTCTTGTAGGTTCGTTCTATGTCTTCGCCATCTGGATCGGATTTGGTGTTTATTCGCTCTATGAAAGTCTACAAAAATACTTGGCTCCAAAAATTGCTGGACCAGTACTTATTGCCGGAAGTTTATTGGCTGCGCCTGTTTTAATGGCTGCTCAAAACTGGGACGATCACGACAGATCTGGAAGATATACAGCAGTTGCAATGGCAAAAGCTTATTTAAGTTCTTGCGATAAAGATGCTATTTTATTTACGATTGGAGATAACGACACCTTCCCTCTTTGGTACGCACAAGAAATTGAGCATTTCAGAACCGATGTTAAGATTGTAAATACGAGTTTATTTATGACAGATTGGTATATCGATCAAATGAAGGCCAAATCTTATGAGTCTAATCCGTTGCCAATTTCTTTCCAACATAGCCAATATGTGGGAGATAATTTGGATTATACGGCTTATATTCAAAAAATTGATACACGTTGGAATATTAAAGATTTCATCGATTTCATCAAAAACCCTAAATCGACTGTTGGTTTACAAAACGGACAAACTATCCATTTCTACCCAACAAACAAGATTAGAGTAAATGTGGACAAAAATGTGATTATCCAAAACAAAGTAGTTAATCCTAAATATTACGATTCTATTGTTCCTTATTTAGACATTGATATCAAAGGAAGTGCATTATACAAAAACCGTTTAATGATGCTTGATATCTTAGCGAATAACAACTGGAAAAGACCAATCTACTTTAGTGGTGGTGCTTTTGATGATGAAGATTATTTATGGCTAAAAGATTATCTGCAATTGGACGGAATGGTTTACAAATTGGTTCCAGTTAAAAACGCTCCTTCTAAAGATGGCGGACCATTAGATATGGGACAAATCGATGCAGATAAAATGTACGATATTGTAATGAAATGGGATTGGGGTAACAGCGAAAGTGAAAAAATCTATCACGATCCTGAAACTAGAAGAAACAGTATTACATACCGTACAAATCTTTCAAGATTAATGAATCAACTTATTGCTGAAGGTAAAATTGACAAAGCTAAAAACGTGATTAACTTAGCTATGACCAAAATGCCTTTAGACAAATATGGTTATTATTCATTAGTTGAAGCTTTTGGTGATGGTTATTATAAAGTTGGTGAAAAAGCTAAAGCGCAGGATCTTTTAAACAAATTAGTTGGAAAATATAGAGAGAATTTGGATTATTATAAAACTCTAACTCCTTCTGACCAGACTGATTTAGCAATGGACATTGTTACTGACATTGAGCGCTACAGAAGCTTGCTGCATGTTATGGACGAAAATAAAGACACTGCTTTTTACAATCAGCACAAAGCTACATTTAATACTTATGTAAATATTTTTGAGCGTTTTGGACGTGAAAAAGAGTAAATAATATACGAAAATCTTACTTATTAAAAAAATGCAGCGCTGTTTGATAAATAGCGCTGCATTTTTTAATTTTATACCTATAATACAATCTTAATTCAAATGAGCTTTTATTGGGTAAAAACTAACGCATTTATCAAAAAGGTGTTTTCTAAATATTGCTGGGACATTCCTAACAACGAAAAGAAAATATACCTCACGTTTGATGATGGCCCAACTCCAGAAATCACAGACTGGGTTTTATCTGAATTAAAAAAATTTGATGCAAAAGCTACTTTTTTCTGCATTGGAAAAAACATTAAAGCAAACCTAGCTTTATTTGAAAAGTTAATTACCGATGGACATTCAATTGGCAACCACACCATGAATCATGTTAATGGATGGAAAAGCCATACGAATGAATATATCGAGAATGTAAAAAACTGCGCTGCTATTTTAGATGAGCAAGAAAAAACTCCTCACCGCCTACTATTTCGTCCTCCTTACGGAAAAATCAAAAAAGCACAGTCTAAAATCCTTAGAAGTTTAGGCTATAAAATTGTTATGTGGGATGTTTTAAGTGCCGATTTTGACCAAAGCATTACGCCAGAAAAATGTCTTGAAAACGTAACAAAGAATGTGAAATCAGGTAGCGTAATTGTATTTCATGACAGTATTAAGGCTTCTCCAAACTTAAGATTTGCCTTGCCTAGAACACTGCATTTTTTAAAAGAAAACGGATATAAATTTGACATTATTCACTAAATAACATCAATAAAAAAGAAGTTATTTAGACGTTAAATTGTTCCTGAACAATTCCGATAATAGTATTCGCATCAAGCTCTCCAGATTGTCTCCAGATCATTTGCCCTTCTTTATAAATCATTAAAGTTGGAAGTCCTTTAATGCGAAGTGCTTCTGCTAGTTCCTGATTTTTATCTACATCAATTTTGATTACTTTGGCTTTATCACCAAGCGCAGCAGCTACGTCCTTAATAACAGGATGCATAGAAACCGAAGATTCATTCCAATCTGTGTAAAAATCAATTAACACTGGAACTTGGGCATTTATTAGTTCTCCAAATTTTGACATAAAACCAAAAAATTTAAGTTTTTTAAATCTTTAAAAAGAAATAAATATAATACAAATTTAGCATTTTTAACGAATTAAGCGACATTACGGCCTTTTTTTAGTTCAATGACTGTTATTTCAGGCATAATTCCAACTCGTCCTGGATAAGCGTGAAAACCGAATCCACGGTTAACATAAACGTATCTTCCGACGTTTTCGTACAATCCAGCCCATTGTTTATAAATATATTGTGCCAAACTCCATTTAAAATATCCTGGAATTTCAATTCCGAATTGCATTCCGTGCGTATGACCTGCAAATGTCAAATGAAAATTCTTTGGGTGGTCTTTAATCTCAGCATCCCAGTGACTTGGATCGTGACTCATTAAAATTTTAAAATCGTCTTGATGCACATTTTCAGAAGCTTTGTTTAAATCTCCTGCTTTCTTAAAATTTACACCCCAGTTTTCTACACCTATCAAAGCAATTTTGTCATTGCCTTTTTGAATATAAGTGTGTTCATTCAGCATAAGATTAAAACCAATCTGACCGTATAAACTTTTAATTTGATGGAAATTTTCGTCTTTTTCTTTCTCAGACGGCCATGTTACATATTCGCCATAATCATGATTTCCTAAAACAGCAAATTTTCCATATTTATAATCCTTTATACGATTGAAAGTTTCCAACCAAGGATGCATTTCTGTAGCATGCGTATTTACAATATCTCCTGTAAATAAAATCAAATCTGCTTCTTGCGCGTTGATCAAATCAATTGCATAATTAATCTTCTCCGGATTGTCAAAACTTCCGCTATGAACATCAGAAATTTGAGTGATTTTAAAACCATCAAAAGCATCTGGAAGATCTGGAAAAAACACAGTTTGTTTGATTACTTTGAAGTTATATTTCCCTTCAAAAATTCCATAAATAATAGAAAGAAATGGAATAGCAGCCAATCCTAAAGCTATTTGGCTAACAAATTTTCTTCGATCTGGCATCATTTCCTTTCGCGGAGCATTGTACACAAAATAATTTAGTATGCTGGCTCCTATTCTAATAATATCTTCGCCAAACATTATTAAGGTAAGCACAATTTTAGGCACATATACTGCCAGCATCAATCCTGTGGTAAACATAAATTGCTTAGTCTGCCCAACAGATCGGTCTACTTGCGAAAAAGAATATATGATATAGATTAAAATAAGTAAGCTTATAACTTGATAACTAATCAAAACCCAGCGTGTTTTGATTAAAGTTCGAAAAGCCTGATATGAATAGAACTCAATAAATAATAAAAGAGCGCATAGAATTATAAAACGAAAGATCATTTAATTTATAGTTTTAAACAAAGTAACAAAGAATGAGAATTCTATTTCTTTTTATTATAAAAAATTTAACGCTGTAAAATAAAAAAGCTGAAAGATGGCTCTTTCAGCTTTAACCTACCAACCTTTAAAACTATTTAATCTTAAGACTTAAAATCTTGTTTTATTTTGCTTTTGGAGCTTCTGGTTTTGCAGTTTCTGCTTTTTTCTCACCTTTAGCTTTTTTGTCTGCTTTCTTTTCTGCTTTTTTATCGTGTTTTTCAGTTTTTGTTTCTTTTGCTTGCGCTGGGGTTGTTTGTGCGTTTGCTATTGCAAATGTTCCTAAAACTGCTACTGCTAAAATTGCTAATTTTTTCATGATCTTAATTTTTATGATTTGTTATTTTCATTATTTATAAGTCAAAGATAGAATCGCAAAATGAAGACAAAATGAAGATAAAGTCTTACAGGAAATTTTAACTTTTAATTGGCTTTTTCAAACAACAATGTAAAAGTAGTTCCTTGATTTAAAACCGATTTAACTTTGATTTGAATATGATGAAAAGCAGCAATACTTTGCGCAATAGCAAGCCCCAGCCCCTGCCCTTCTTGATCTGAACTAATTCTAGCAAAACGACTGAATATTTTTTCAAGTTGTGATTCGTCCATTCCTATTCCTGAATCTTTTACCGAAATAAAATAATGTTCATTGACAAAACCGTCTTCTATAATTATTCCGCCTTTAGGCTTATTATATTTTATAGCATTCGTTACGAGATTATATATAAGGATATGAACTAAGGTTTTATTTCCTATAAAAACAAAATCATTCTCCATTTCGTTCATGAACTGAATATCTCTGTCTTCAATTCTATCCTGAAGATCTTCATGCAAATCAGAAACGATTTCTCGAAGATTAATTTCTTCGTTTGCTTCATATTGATTGTTATCTATTCTAGAAATCAACAGCAAATTATTAATGATTTTTTTCAGCATGTCTAAGGTCTTCAACGAACCTGCAATTTTATCAACTGCATTATCGTCTAAAGATTCATTTTGCAACAAGTTTTCAAGTTTGTTTTTAAGGAGTGCAATTGGCGTTAAAAGTTCATGTGAAACATTCGAAATAAATTGTTTTTCCTTTTTAAAAACCTCCGTAATTCGATCCATCATTTGGTTTAAAACAAAATCCAATTCTCTAAAATCTCTTGAAGTTGCTTTTATCGGAGTATGATCAAATGTTTCGGGTTCGTTTACACGCCTTATTTTGGTATCAATAATTTTATAAAACGGTTTTAAAAGATATTCGATATAAAAAGTATCAGCCAAAAAAGTAAAAAGAAGAATGACCACAAAAACAATTATAATGAAGAGCTTGATAACAAAAGTCAAATCGTTAACCTCGCTCAAACTGCTTCCTATTTCAAGCTGATAATCTTCGCCTTCGTACGTAAAATGATGCTGCAAGATTCGATACTCACTTTCTTCTCCTTCTATTTTTCGGTATTCATTACTGAAAGTTGTTTTCTTTTGGTGCGGTTGTATTGAAACTCTAGACAACACCAAAAACTCACTATGAAGCGTCGAAAATTCAGAAAAAGCATCTGTTGAATCATTTGGATCTTCTATAAAATCATTTATTTCTTCTTTATTAAGATGCTCAATAAACTTTTTCTTTTTTTCTAATAAAGTATTATTGATATGATGATAAACCACATTTTCTACCAAAATAGGAAGCATCAGCCATAAAATCAAAATGACCAATAATCTGGTCAGGGCATTAAAAATGGCTAATTGATGTTTTATTTTCACAAGAATCGATTTATTCGTTTATACGATACCCTACATTTCGAACAGTTTCGAACCAATCTATAGCAGTATGTTTATCCAGTTTTTTTCGAAGATTACGAACATGTACATCTATAAAATTGGAATCTGAATTGACTTCCAAAATATCACCCCAAATATGCTCTGTTAACTGTAATCTTGTAATAACACGATTTTTATTGAGAACCAAATACTGAAAAATATCAAATTCTTTTTTGGTAAGATTGATTGGCTGATCGCTAAAACTTACTTTATAATCCTGAAGTTGCAACAAAAAACCGTGAATGCTCAAATTATTTAAAGTAAAACCATGAATCCTGCGAATAACTGCAAATAATCTAGCGGCTAATTCTGTCAAAGCAAAAGGTTTTGTCAAATAATCATCGGCTCCTAGATGAAGTCCGTTAATCCTGTCATCCAATTCTCCACGCGCAGTTAGCACAATTACCGCAATTTTCGATTTTGTTTTTCTGATTGCCTGCAAAACTTCAAAACCATCGCCATCGGGCAAACCAAGATCTAAAAGCATAACATCATAATCATTACTTCCAAACTCGTCTAAAGCATCAGCACAATTATTGGCAATTTTACAAATATAACCTGCGTTGCATAGAAAATCATACACTTCTACAGCAAGTTCTTTATTATCTTCAACAATTAAAACATTCATAAACCTAACATTTAAGCGCAATTAAAATTAATCAATTATAAAAAATGGAGTAGCACATTATTAAAAAATTAACGAATGCAAAAAAGCTGATAAATTTCTTCATCAGCTTATTCAATCGCATTCTCATAATCATTATTCCTGTTTTGCCTTCGTTACAATGCTTCGAAAACAAAACGAGAGCAATTTTTATTTTTTAGCTTTTGCAGTTTCTGGCTTAGCAGCTTCTGGTTTGGCTGCCATTGGTTTTGCAGCTTCTGTTTTTGCTTTTTTATCAGATTTGTGTTTAGGATGTTTTGTCGCTTTTACTTCTTTTGCTGGAGCTGTTTTTCCATCTTTTGCAGGAAATGCGTGAACCATTGCACTTGTTCCTAAAACTGCCACTAGTAACATTAATAAATTTCTCATGATTTCTAATATTTATGAATTAATAACTTTTATTTTACAGATCAAAATTACCTTCTGAAAATGAAGCCTAAATGAAGAAATCACTGAATAAAAAATTTTAACTTGATATTAACTCTTTACTGGTTTTCTACCACATAAGTTATGTAAGTTCATTTAAATTAAACGGCACAGATCTAGACGTACTGCAGTGCGTCTCTACTAAAATGAACTTATATAACTTATATCGTTCAAAAAATTAATTTTCGAAAACCAAATCGTTTTTTAAAACCCAATTGTTTATTTTTACAGACTAATATTTTTAATATGTCAACTCAAAAACGCCTTTTTCTTCTAGATGCTTATGCACTAATTTTTCGTGGTTATTATGCCTTTATAAAAAACCCGAGAATCAACTCAAAAGGAATGGATACATCTGCAATTATGGGTTTTATGAACTCACTTTTGGATGTTATTAAAAGAGAAAAACCAGATCATTTGGCCGTTGCTTTTGACAAAGGCGGCAGTCATGTAAGAACTGAAATGTTTGTTGAATACAAAGCAAACCGTGATGCTACACCAGAGGCAATTAAAATTGCTGTTCCCTATATTCAGGAATTATTAAAAGCCATGCATATTCCGATCATTGAACTTGAAGGTTGCGAGGCCGACGACTTAATTGGAACCATTGCAAAACAAGCAGAAAAACAAAATTACAAAGTCTTCATGGTAACGCCAGATAAAGATTTTGCTCAATTGGTTTCTGAAAATATCTTTATGTACAAGCCTGCCCGAATGGGTAACGGAATCGAAATTTGGGGTGTTCCTGAGGTTTTGGCAAAATTTGAAATTGAAAGACCAGAACAAGTAATTGATTTTCTTGGAATGATGGGTGATGCTATCGATAATATTCCAGGATTACCAGGCGTTGGAGAAGTAACTGCTAAAAAGTTCCTCAAAGAATTTGGAACAATGGAAAACCTTTTAGAAAATACCCATTTGCTAAAAGGTAAAATGAAAGAAAATATCGAAGCAAACAAAGAGAAAGGTATTCTTTCTAAAAAACTGGCAGCAATTATTACAGATTGCGATGTTGCTTTTAATGAAGAAGATTATGAGCTTTCTCGCCCAGATATCGAAAAAACAGATGCTATTTTTCAGGAATTAGAATTCAGAAGAATGGCTGAACAGTTTGACAATTTATTTAAAACAGACGGCACTCAGACTGCAACTGCAGATGCTAAGCCAGCGAAAAAAGCAGCAGCTAAAAACGAAGATCAATTTGATCTTTTTGGAAGCTCAAATGAAGATGGAGATACAGATGCACCAAGAACTTCTTTCTATAATACTTTAGAAAACACAGAACATTCGTATCAGACTGTTCAAGGCGATTTAGGAATTAAATTGCTTTTGCAAAATTTACAAAAACAGTCTTCAGTTTGTTTTGATACTGAAACAACAGGAATCGATGCGCTGCATGCAGAATTGGTCGGAATGTCTTTTGCTTATGAAAAAGGAAAAGCATTTTATGTTCCGTTTCCAGAAAATCAGGAAGAAGCAAAAATTTTAGTGGATAAATTTGTTCCGTTTTTTGAAAATGAAAATATTGAGAAAATCGGACAAAACTTAAAATACGATTTAAAAATCCTTTCTAATTACGGAGTTACTGTAAAAGGAAAACTTTTTGATACCATGATCGCCCATTATCTGATTAACCCAGATATGCGTCATAATATGGATATTTTGGCGGAAACGTATTTAAAATATTCTCCAAAATCTATTGAAACTTTAATTGGTAAAAAAGGAAAAAATCAGCTTACTATGCGTGATGTTCCTTTGGAAGACATTAAAGAATATGCTGCTGAAGATGCCGATATTACTTTACAATTAAAAGAAATCTTTACAACGCAATTAGATAAAACTGAAACGAAAAAGTTATTTGATGATATCGAAATTCCGTTAGTAAGCGTTTTAGCTGATATGGAAACGGAAGGTATTCGTTTAGATGTTGATTTCTTAAAAGGAATGTCAACAGAAATGGATGTCGAAATCAAATCTTTGGAACAAAAAATCTATGAAACGGCTGGAGAAAAGTTCAATTTAGCTTCACCAAAGCAGTTAGGAGATATTTTATTCGAAAAACTTAAAATTGGCGGGGCAAAACAAAAGAAAACCAAAACGGGTCAATATGCAACTGGCGAAGAAGTTTTGACTTATCTAGCAAATGACAACCCAATTGTAAAAGATATTTTGGATTGGCGTCAAATGGTAAAACTTCAGAGTACTTATATTTTGGCTTTACCAGAACAAGTTGACAAAAAGACTTTGCGTGTTCACACCGATTATATGCAGGCAGTTGCAGCAACTGGTCGTTTGAGTTCTAATAATCCGAACTTGCAGAATATTCCAATTCGTACCGAAAGAGGACGTCAGATTCGTAAAGCTTTTGTCGCTCGTGATGAAAATTACACTTTAATCTCTGCCGATTATTCTCAAATTGAATTACGAATTATTGCCGCTTTGAGCGGAGAAGAAAATATGATTGCCGCATTTCAAAACGGAGAAGATATTCACAGAGCTACTGCAGCAAAAGTATTTGACGTAGCTTTAGAAGAAGTTTCGCGCGAACAAAGAAGCAACGCTAAAACAGTAAACTTCGGAATTATCTATGGTGTTTCTGCTTTTGGTTTGAGCAACCAGACTTCGCTTTCTAGAAGTGAAAGTGCCGCTTTGATTGATGCTTATTACAAAACATATCCGCGTCTTAAATCTTATATTTCAGAGCAAGTTGATTTTGCAAGAGAAAAAGGTTACGTACAGACTATTTTAGGTCGTCGCAGATATTTAAAAGATATTAACTCTGCAAATGCTGTTGTTAGAAGCGCCGCCGAACGAAATGCCGTAAACGCACCAATTCAAGGAAGTGCTGCCGATGTGATCAAAATTGCGATGATCAACATTCATAAAAAACTTCGTGACGAAAACTGGAAATCTAAAATGTTACTTCAAGTGCATGATGAGCTTGTGTTCGATGTTCACAACGATGAACTCGAAAAAATCCAACCTATGATTAAACATGAAATGGAAAATGCATTTAAAATGTCGGTTCCTTTGGAAGTTGAAATTGGTCTAGGAAAAGACTGGTTAGAAGCGCACTAAAAATTAAATTACCTTAATATTATAAAAAGCCATTCGAATTGAATGGCTTTTTTTATTCAACAAAATAAGCTCCTTTTAAATATGTAAGATTTTTACTTTTATTACATTTGCGACTTAAATTAAAAAGAAGTTAAAATGAAAAAAAGGTTGTTGTACCTATTTATATTTTATTCGACAATTTCATTTTGTCAAGAGAAAATTTATTATTTGGAAGGCACTTTAGGCAAAAGCACTATTTTCATGACGGTGCAAGTTTATAAATCAGATAGAGAAACTAGTTTAAATGCCGTTTATTTCTATAAAAACTCGCTAAAAGATATTAAACTGGAAGGAAAACTAAAAGACAGCAACAATTTTACTTTCTATTTTAAGCCTGGAGATATTGTTAGTGAAAAATTTTATCTGAAAAAATCGGGCAATACTTTTGACGGTTTCTGGTATGATGCGAAAAACAAACAATTGGCTGTTACTCTTAAGCCTGTAAATTTTGACAATTACAAATCGAATATCAAAATTAGATTTGATGATGAACGTTTAAATTTGGTGAAATATAAATTTCTTGAATTTAAAAAACAGAAGACCACGCTTTACAACAACAAAGAATTTGTTTGGTATTCTGAAAAACATTGCGACTCAGATTTCTTTAGATTGGGAACTAATTTTTCTGAGAAAAACAAAACCTTGATTAATCCGATTTTAGAGCAAATTCATATCGAAAACACCTTAAATCAGCTTGGTTGTTCTTCTAGTTTTGAATATAGCAATGGGCAAGGAATAGAAAGCAACACCACAATAAATTATTTAAATGCAAATTTGTTAGGCTTTCAAACTTCTGATTATTGGTACTGCGGAGGCGCGCATCCAGATTTTGGAAGCAGCGGTTATTTAATCGATTTAAACAACGGAAAAAAATATGGAATTGATGATATTCTTGCTTTCGATAAAAGTGTAACTGGAGACAGCGAAAATAATTTTGATGCATATTCTAAATACCGAAGCGATTATTTTGCACCTAAATTACTTGCTGTAATTAATTCTCAGCAACATTTTGAAAAGCCAAAAAATGAAGATGATTATTGTGATTACACCAATGAAGAATACTGGGATTTTCCGTCTTGGAATTATACCGAAAAAGGAATTGAATTTACTCCTATCTTTTATAGAGCCGCAAGATCCTGCGAAGAAGCTTTTTTAGTTCCGTTTGAGAAGTTAAAAAACTACAAGAATCCGAAATTCCCTTATGAGTTCAAATAAAAAAATCCCTTCGCTATGAAGGGATTTTTTTATTTTATTTTTTTCGAGTTGATTCTCTTTCTTTCAATTTTGTTTTGATTACGATTGTTTCGTATTCTGAAACTGTTCCTTCTGGTTCTTCCAATCTTTCGATTAATCTTTTTGCAGCCACTTCTCCAATTTCGACTCCATGCTGACTTACTGTAGTCAAACTTGGCGATAAACGTCTTGAAGCCAAAATACCATCTGCAAAACCAATAATCGAAATGTCTTCTGGAACTCTGTACCCTTTTTTCAAACTTACTCTTAATGCGGCAACCGAATCATTTTCGTCTAAAGCAAAAATTCCGTCAATTTTATGATCAAAAATGGAATCAATTCTTGCTTTCATGTCATCTTCAGAATCCGTACGAAGAATAATTTTTTCGTTAACCGGAATATTATTGTCTGCTAAAGCTTTCAAATATCCGTCTGCTCTCAATTTTCCAACACTTAAATTATCTACAGAAGAAATTAAAGCAATGTTTTTACATCCTAAATTAATTAAATGTTGAGTCGAGTTTAATGCCGAATCAAAATCGTCTACAACAACTTTATCGCAATCTACTTCATCCGCAATACGATCAAACATCACAATTGGCGTTCCGTCACTAATAATTTCAGAGAAATGATTATAGTCTTGAAGTTTTTGAGCTTCTTGAGAAACCGAAAGGATAAACCCGTCAATAGTTCCATTACTCAGCATTTCAAGTGTATGAATTTCTTTTTCCAAAGACTCATTAGAAATACAAGTAATTACATTATAACCTTTTTTATCAGCTACTTTCTCAATACCGCTAAAAACTTTCGCAAAGAAAGAATTTAGAATATTAGGAATAATTACCCCAATCGTTTTTGTTTTACGATTCTTAAGATTCAAACCAATAACATTCGGCTTATAATTTTTGAGTTTGGCATACTCTTTAATCTTCACCTTGGTTTGTTCACTAATTTCCGGACTGTCATTCAATGCTTTAGACACAGTCGAAACAGAAACACCCAGTTCCTTCGCAATTTGTTTTAGAGTTGCTTTAGCTTTCATCCAATTGAATTTTATGTAATTAATACAAATATAGTAGAATTACCTAAAATAAAACAAAAACAAGCCATTAGTATTTAAAAATATACGTCATTTCGAAATAATAATTAATTAAACGGATATTCTAAAACCGAACTTACTAAAATCTCGTTAATATCTAAATACCAATTAACTAACCAATGTTGTTAACCTAATAAAAAACTTGATTATGAAAAACGAAGTTAAAATTCATGAAGTTGACCCTTCACTGAATAGCAGAAGGAGCTTTCTTAAGCTCAGTGGATTAACATTAGTGACCACAGGTTTGGTTTTAGCTGGCTGCAGCGACAATGACAACGATAATGACATGCCAGACAATTCTTTACCTGGAATAAGAAATGGCGTTTTTGATTTGGGCTCTGGAGATTTTGGAGTATTGACTTACGCATATGCTCTGGAACAACTAGAAGCCGACTTTTATACCAAAGTAGTAAATGCTAGTAGTTTTAACTCTGCCTTTAGCAGCCTTGAAAGAGAAGTTTTAACAGATTTGTATCATCATGAAGTGGTTCACAGAGACTTTTTTAAAGCTACTTTAAATGCATTGCTCCCAAATCCGAGTTCTCAATTGCTTCCTTCCCTAGCCTTTAATTATGGCTCTTTAAATTTCAATAGCCGAACTGAAGTTTTAGCTACTGCAAAAGCATTAGAAGATACAGGTGTTGCCGCTTATAATGGCGCTGGAAAATTGATTAAAACAGCTGATTATTTATTATTGGCAGGAAAAATTGTTTCTGTCGAAGCGAGACACGCCTCTGCGATTAGAAGTTTGATTAATCCGAATTCTAAAGATTTTGCCGGAGATGATATTGTAAATATGTCAACAGGTTTAGATGATGCAAAAGATCCTTCTAAAATCCTGCCGATTGCTGCTGGTTTTATCACTACGAAATTCACAGCTAAATACTTACCATAATCTTAACCGCTAAAACTTAGAAATTATGAACATTTTAAAATTTATAGAATCCTTTACTGATGATAATTTAATGAATAGTACTGGTTCTCGAAGAGACAGTTTTTCACAGTTTGGGAATATCGGAAAAAATTTAGCTTTAGCTTCTATTCCTTTTGGATTATCAGCTCTAACTAATAAAGCTTTCGCAAAAGACATCACAGCAACACCTGCAACTCCAATTGGAGCTTTGCAATTTGCTTTGACCTTAGAATATCTTGAAAACGAATTTTATGCCATGGCATTAGATTCTGGAGTAATTCCAGCTTCTGAAAATAGCGGAAGAGATTTAAAAGTATTTCAACAAATTGCAGATCACGAAGCAGATCATGTGAAATTTTTAATTGCAGGATTAGGCGGTACAGCCAGTCCAAACTTTGTTCCGAAACCAACTTTTGACTTTACAGTTGGAGGCGCTTTTGATCCTTTTAATGATTATCCAACATTTTTAGCTTTAGCACAAGCCTTTGAAGATACTGGAGTTAGAGCATATAAAGGACAAGCCGCAAATTTAATTACGACACCCGATTTATTGACCGCAGCATTGCAAATTCATTCTGTTGAAGCACGTCATGCTTCAGAAGTTAGAAGATTACGAGGTTTAAAAGGATGGATTTCAAACGCAGAACGAGGTGCAGGAATGCCAGCAGCAACTCAAGCCGTTTACGATGGTGAAGGCGTAACGATGCAGGCAGGATTTAATACCGCAAGCGCATTTGGCGCAGCAGCAGGCTCAGAAGCTTATGATGAGCCACTTACAACACAACAAGTAGTTGATATTGCCAATATATTTATTGTATAATTGATTTTTTTCCTAAATAATTAACCGTCTTTGCTTTATTGTAGAGGCGGTTTTTTTATTGACTAATTAATTAAAAAACTGAAGTCCTGATTTTCAGCAGATAAAATATTCTTTCAGGTATTTGGTTTTAAAATAATTAATTGTACTTTTGCATCCCCTTTATTGGGGATGGAATGTTTAATTAAAATAATATTATGGACGCATTAAGCTACAAAACAGTTTCAGCAAGTAAAGCCACTGTAACTAAAGAGTGGATTGTTGTTGACGCTGAAGGTCATAACTTAGGACGTCTTGCTTCAAAGGTTGCAATGATCTTAAGAGGTAAGTACAAACCAAGTTACACACCGCACGTTGACTGTGGAGATAACGTAATTGTTATCAACTCAGAAAAAATTAACCTTACAGGTACAAAATTGAATGACAAAATTTACATGCGTCATACAGGTTACCCAGGAGGACAAAGAACTTTAACTGCTAAAGTATTGCAAGCTAAAAACCCTGCATTATTAGTAGAAAAAGCTGTAAAAGGTATGTTACCTAAAAACAAATTAGGAGCTGAACTTTTTAGAAATCTAAATGTTGTTGTAGGATCTGAGCACACTCACGGAGCTCAAAAACCTAGAACTGTTAACCTAAATGATCTTAAGTAATGGGAGTTATTCACAAAATCGGTAGAAGAAAAACCGCTGTTGCACGTGTTTACGTTTCTGAAGGAACTGGAAACATCACTGTAAACAAAAAAGAATTCGCAACTTACTTTCCAACTGCAACTTTACAGTACAAAGTTTTACAACCGCTTTCTATGACAGAAAACGCTGGTAACTTTGACGTAAAAGTAAACGTTTACGGAGGTGGTACAACTGGTCAGGCAGAAGCTGTAAGAATGGCATTAGCACGCGTAATGTGTGAAGTTAACGCTGAAAACAGAGGAATCCTTAAACCAGAAGGTTTATTAACAAGAGACCCAAGAATGGTTGAACGTAAGAAATTCGGTCAGAAGAAAGCTCGTAAGAGATTCCAATTCTCTAAACGTTAATATTACCTGTCTTGTTCAGATGGGACAAGACATTATCAATTATTTATTGAAATTAAAAAACACAGTTATTGTTGCTCTCCTATCGAGGTAGGATATAGTTTAGCATCTAAATGTATAAAGCCAGAGAAATCGCCATTTATACATTGCTAATCAACAGAACGTAAACTAGTACAAAAATGGCAAACAAAATAGAAGTAAAAGAATTACTAGAAGCAGGTGTTCACTTCGGACACATGACTAGAAAATGGGATCCAAATATGGCTCCTTACATTTATATGGAGCGTAATGGTATTCACATTATCAATCTATATAAAACTGCAGCTAAAATTGAAGAAGCTAACGAAGCTTTGAAAAAAATCGCTGCATCAGGTAGAAAAATCTTATTCGTAGCTACCAAAAAACAAGCTAAAGACATCGTTGCTGATAAAGCAAAAGCTGCAAACATGCCTTACATCACTGAAAGATGGCCAGGTGGAATGTTGACTAACTTCGTAACTATCAGAAAGGCAGTTAAAAAAATGTCTTCTATCGATAAAATGAAGAAAGATGGTACTTTCAACACTTTATCTAAAAAAGAGCGTTTACAAGTTGATCGTCTACGTGCTAAATTAGAGAAAAACTTAGGTTCAATTGCTGATATGTCTAGACTACCTGCAGCATTGTTCGTAGTAGATATCAAAGCTGAACACATCGCAATAAAAGAAGCTCAAAAATTAAACATTCCAGTTTTCGCAATGGTTGATACGAATTCTGACCCAAGAGAGGTTGATTACGTGATTCCTGCAAATGATGACGCTTCTAAATCAATTGACAAAATTTTATCTTTAGTGACTACTGCAGTAATCGAAGGTCTTTCTGACAGAGGTGCTGAAAAAGAAGTTGAAGCTGCTGAAGAAGCTCCTGCTGTTGAGGCTGAAGCTGCTCCTGCAACTGAAGAATAAATCAAATTTTAAATTCCAAATTTTAAATTCCAAACTCCAAATACAAAATTAAAAACGTTATGTTGATAATTTAATAAAATTGGAGTTTGGGATTTAGAAGATGGAATTTTTACTTTTAACATTAAAATTCAAAATATTATGGCAACAATTACTGCTGCAGACGTAAATAAATTAAGACAATCTACAGGTGCCGGAATGATGGACTGTAAAAAAGCTTTAGTTGAAGCTGATGGAGATTTCGATAAAGCGATCCAAGTTCTTAGAGAAAAAGGACAAAAAGTTGCTGCTAACCGTTCTGACCGTGACTCTTCTGAAGGAGCTGCTGTTTCTTTTATCAATGCTGACAACACTAAAGGAGCTATCATCACTTTGAACTGCGAAACTGACTTCGTAGGTAAAAATGAGGCTTTCGTTACTTTAGCTAAAGATTTAGTTGAAAGAGCTATCAACTTCTCTTCTAAAGAAGAATTTTTAGCTTCTGATTTCAACGGAATTACTGTTGCTGAGAAATTAATCGAGCAAACAGGAGTTATCGGTGAGAAAATCGAAATCGGTGGTTTCGAAATTTTAGAAGGTGCTTTCGTTGGATCTTACGTTCACGTTAACAAAATTGCTGCTTTAACAGCTATTTCTGCTCCAATCGCTAACGCTGAGACTTTAACAAAAGACGTTTCTATGCAAGTTGCTTCTATGGGAGCTGACACATTATCTTACAAAGATTTTGATCCTGCTTTCGTTGAATCTGAACTTGCTGCTCGTATTGCTGTAATCGAAAAAGATAATGAAGAAGCTGCACGTTTAGGAAAAACTTTAAAAAATGTTCCTAAATACATCTCTTTCTCTCAATTAACTCCTGAAGTTATCAAACAAGCTGAAGAAGATGCTAAAGCTGAATTAAAAGCTGAAGGAAAACCAGAGCAAATCTGGGACAAAATTCTTCCAGGAAAAGTTCAACGTTTCATTTCTGATAACACTACTTTAGATCAAGAAAAAGCTTTATTAGATCAAAACTTCATCAAAGATGACAGTAAAAAAGTTGGTGATTACGTTAAAGGATTCAATGTTGAAATCACTGGTTTCAAAAGAGTTACTTTAGGTTAATATATTATTTTCAATATTAAAAAGCCCGAATATTTAGTTATTCGGGCTTTTTTATTTCATTTAATTTTCAACTGGAAAGTTTCTCGCTCTCATCAACGCATCCGATTTTGGAGCATGTCCTCTGAAGCTCTCGTACATTTCTTCGTTATCAATAGTGTTTCCAACGCTTAAAACTGTTTTATAAAGACGTTCTGAAACATTCTTATCAAACGGTCCATTTGCTTCCAGAAAAGCCTCATAAGCATCTGCATTAATCACATCTGCCCACAAATAACTGTAATATCCTGCCGCGTACCCATCGCTTGAAAAAATATGAGCAAACTGCGGAATTCTATGTCGCATCACAATTTCTGAAGGCATGTTAATTTCTGCTAAAACATCTTTTTCAAATTTATGCGGATCAATAGTTTCGGTTGTCAAATGCAGTTTCATATCAACAAACGAACTTGAAATCGTTTCTACTGTTGCAAAACCTTCATTAAAATTCGCCGCTTTTCCGATTCTTTCCACCAATGATTGAGACAAAGGTTCGTTTGTTTTATAATGAAGCGCAAACTTATTTAAAACCTCAGGAGTTGCCAACCAATGCTCCAACAACTGCGATGGAAATTCGACATAATCTCTAGCAACAGAAGTTCCAGAAAGACTCGGATATGTCACATTAGAACACAATCCGTGCAATGCGTGGCCAAATTCGTGAAATAAAGTTGTTACATCATCCCACGAAATTAAAACAGGTTCGTTACTGCTCCCTTTAATAAAATTGCAGTTGTTTGACACAATTGGAAGCACATTTCCTTTTATTTTCTGTTGATCTCTATGGGAATTCATCCAAGCCCCAGAGCGCTTACCCACACGCGCGTAAGGGTCAAAATACCAAAGTCCAATTGGCTCTCCAGTATTTTTATTATTCACTTCCCAAACACGAACATCAGGATGATACACAGGAACATCAAATAATTGTTTAAAACCTAAATCAAACAATTCGCCCGCCGTCCAGAACATTCCTTCTCTCAAATTCTCTAATTGCAGATATTGCTTAATTTCATTCTGATCTAAATCGTATTTTGCTTTTCGCACTTTCTCTGCATAAAAACGGTAATCCCAAGGTTGGATTTTAAAATTTCCTCCTTCATTATCAACCATTTCCTGCATCACTGAAACATCATTTTTCACTTTCTCCACTGCGGGTTTCCATACAGAGTTCATCAAATCAAGTGTTTTCTGAGGATCTTTGGCCATTTTGTTAGACAAACTCCATTCAGCAAAATTGGCAAAGCCTAAAATTTTAGCTTTTTCTGCTCTTAAGTTTAAAATAGAAACAAGAGTTTCATTTGTGTCATTTTCATTCTTATTATCACCTCGTTTTACAAAAATATCAAACGCTTTTTCTCTTAAATCTCTTTGATTAGAGAAAGTCAAAAAAGGTTCTATCGAAGATCTTGTATTTCCAATACATCCTAGAACACTCAAATTTCTTTCTTTCGCTTCTGCGATAGCGGCATTTTTGAATTCTTCGGGCAAACCGTCAAAATCAGCTTCTGTTTTTAATTCTATAAATTGATCGTTTTCTTCTGCCAACAATTTTTGGCTGAAAGCAGTAAAAAGTCCTGCCAATTCCTGATTTATTTTAGCAACTTTATTTTTATCCTCTTCATTTAACTCTGCTCCTTCTCTAACAAAATCAGTGTAATACAACCAAAGCAAACGTTGTTGTTCCTTCGTTAAATTACTCTTTTCGTCTGATTTGTATAAAGCTTCAATTCTAGAAAATAATTCCTCGTTTTGATACAGTTTATCACTAATTTCAGCCAATTTTGGCGACATTTCGGTGTCAACAATATTAAACTCTGGAGTGCTTAAATTGGATCTATAAATACCATAAACAGCATGAATTCGATCTAATTTTTCACCAGAAAGCTCTAAAGCTTTGATTGTATTTTCAAAAGTCGGCTTTTCCGAATTATTTGTGATTGCATCAATTTCTTCTAATTTTTCCTCAATAGCGAATTCTATTGCTGGCTTAAAATCTGAAACTTTATATGTTGTAAAATCCGGAATTCCTCCATATGGCCCCGTCCAATCTCTCAACAATGGATTATTTAACTCTATTGGTGTTTTCATAACAAATACATTAATTAAAATCTGTGCAAAATCTGATTATCAAAAAATGCAACAGCATCTCAAAATTAACCAATCGAAAGCAAACTTCATATTTAAACAGATTATAAAAATTAATCGGTTTTTAAGATTTAAAAGAAATAGTTTATTTTTGAAATATCAATACTAAAAATCAAATGTTTAAAACCAGAAAAGAAATTGTTTTTGTAATTTTATCAGGAATATTTATAACCAATGCTGTTGTTGCTGAGCTAATTGGAGGAAAACTTATCCAAGTTGGCCCTTTTGTAATGAGTATCGGAATTTTGCCTTGGCCAATCGTATTTCTAACTACCGATTTGATTAATGATCATTTTGGTGAAAAAGGCGTAAAAAAGCTCTCTTTCATAACTGCGTGCTTGATTGCTTATGCTTTTCTAATACTCTTTATGGCAATTACCATTCCGGCTGCAAAAGGAATCAGTCCTGTAAATGACGATCAATTTCAGGCGGTATTTGGACAAAGTATGTGGATTATAATTGGAAGTTTAATTGCCTTTATGGCTTCTCAGCTTATCGACGTTTGGATATTTTGGTTTTTCAAAAACAGAACTGGCGAAAAGAAAATATGGCTGAGAGCAACCGGTTCGACCGTAATTTCGCAATTATTTGATTCTTTTATTGTTTTAGGAATCGCTTTTTGGCTTCCAGGAAAAATTGATTTTGAAACCTTTATATCTTCAGGTTTAATAGGATATACTTTTAAGTTAGCTATAGCCATTTTATTAACGCCTGCCATTTATTTAGGACATTATTTGATTAAAAAATATTTGGACGAAGATCCTGCACATAAGAGATAAAAAAACTATTTAGGTCATGAAAAAAAATTGCTTGCTTATTTTATTCTCTGTTACCTATTTCTTTTTCAGCTGTGGCAATGACGAAAAAAAACAGCCCAAAAAAGTCATTCAGCCTGTCAATAAATTGACACCAGCGGCTGTGAAAACAAATCCCAAAGTTTCTTCAAAAAGCATCATTGCTTCAAAAGAGTTTAGTTCGAAAAAAACTGTTGCTCCAAAAAATCCATTTTCAGTTAAAAGTCCAATAGAGGTTAATGCATTAAGTCCTCAAATAACACATCATGCTGCAAGTCAGCCAATCTCAATAAAAAAAGAAGTTAACGAAGAATTATTGAATTTTGTCAATGTTCGCAAAATATTAGCCAAATGCAAAATGGGCCAAACTATGACTCAAAAGCAGTTAACAGAACATTTTGAAATTCCAGAAGAAGCGGTTAAACTAGTAAAAAGCGTAACCAAAACAGCTGAAAATGAATTATCAGTAAAATGGCAGTCGACTTGGCTTGTCGAAAAAGTATCTGATGCAGAACTTGAAGATGGCAAAATGAAAGTAGTTTTTAAAGCCAACAAAATGTACACTTCTGGGAATGCGATTGGCATTAAATACAATAGAAAAATTTACAACAATCTTGTTATAGTTGGTCGTTCGGCATATATTCCGAGTGTAAAAGGATACAGCTGGCAGATTGGAAGATAATAATGAAGATAATTTTATAAAACCTCAAACTAAATAGTGAGTGGTTTTATTCTTAGAAAAAACAAATGGAACCAATAAGATGCGGCTGGTGCACTTCCAGCGATTTATATAAAAAATATCACGACGAAGAATGGGGCGTTCCCGTTTATGACGACCCGACTTTATTCGAATTTTTAATTCTTGAAACCTTTCAAGCCGGTTTGAGTTGGATTACGATTTTAAACAAAAGAGAAAACTTCAGAGCCGCTTTTGATCATTTTGATTATAAAAAAATGGCTCATTATTCTGAAGATAAAATCGAAGAATTAATGCAAAACACTGGAATTATTCGGAACAAATTAAAAATAAAAGCAGCGGTTTCTAATGCTCAAGCTTTTATGAAAGTGCAAGAAGAATTTGGAACTTTCTCTGATTATATTTGGAAATATACGGATGGAAAGCCAATCATAAACAATCTGAAAAATTCTAAAGATGCTCCTGCTACTACTCCGCTTTCAGATGAAATCAGCAAAGATTTAAAGAAACGCGGATTTAAATTTGTCGGTTCAACCGTTATCTACGCGCACATGCAAGCAACCGGAATGGTCAATGATCACACGGAAGATTGCTTTACGCGCAAAAAATAGTTTCCAGTCGCAGTCGCAGTTTTCAGTATTTTGGATCCAGTTAAAAACTGAAAACTGAAAACCGAGACTGAAAACTTAAAAAAAAACATTACATTTGCTTCACACTTTAGGGGTGTCTACAAACTTGTAGGCTGAGATTTTACCCTCTGAACCTGATCTAGTTCATACTAGCGTAGGGAAAAGTAAGATGACTTCTGCGCGCATTTCTATGCGTTCTTGTAGCCATTCCTAAGGTGTATCTATACACTAAACTCAAAAAGGAATGGAACTAAAAATCAATCAACAAACCAAAAAATTCAATGTTGAATCGTTAAGCGTTCAATCATTGCTCGATCTCGAAATTCCACAAAAACAAAACGGAATCGCTGTTGCTGTCAACAATACTGTTGTTCCAAAAACCAAATGGAACGAATTCTTCGTACGCGAAACTGACGATATTTTAATTATTTCTGCTACACAGGGAGGTTAAATTCCAATTTAAAATTCCAATTTCCAATTTATCATTACGAATAAACACAAAAATACAATCAGAGTTAACCTGAAACTTGAAACCTGAAACAAAAATCAACAAAAATGAAAGAAGAACAAATATCCAAAACCCCGTTTCCAAATTCTAAAAAAGTATATATCAACGGAGAAATTCATCCGATAAAAGTAGCCATGCGCGAAATTGCTTTGAGCGATACTAAACTTTCTAATGGCGGAATTGAGAAAAATCCACCCGTAACCGTTTACGATACTTCGGGGGCTTACACAGATCCGAATATTGAAATTGATATTAGAAAAGGATTGCCACGCTTACGCGAAAGTTGGATTCTAGACCGAAATGATGTTGAAATTCTAGACGAAATCACGTCAGATTATGGCCAAAGCCGATTGAAAGATGAAAGTCTAAATCATCTTCGTTTTGAATATTTACATCAGCCAAAACGTGCCAAAAAAGGCACAAACGTCACACAATTATATTACGCCAAACAAGGAATTATCACTCCGGAAATGGAATATATTGCGATTCGTGAAAATCAGCGTATCGAACTTTTAAACGAACAAACCAAAGCAATGCAATGCCAACACGGCGGAAATAGTTTTGGCGCAAACACTCCAAAAAATAAAATTACTCCAGAATTTGTACGTTCTGAAGTAGCTTGCGGAAGAGCTATAATTCCAAACAACATCAATCACCCTGAAAGTGAACCAATGATTGTTGGTCGAAATTTCCTTGTGAAAATCAATGCTAATATTGGGAACAGTGCTGTGACTTCAAGCATTGAAGAAGAGGTTGAAAAAGCGGTTTGGGCTTGTCGTTGGGGAGCTGACACGATTATGGATTTATCTACAGGAAAGAACATTCACGAAACTAGAGAATGGATTATCAGAAATTCTCCTGTTCCAATCGGGACTGTTCCAATTTATCAGGCATTAGAAAAAGTAAAAGGAATTGCCGAAGATTTAACTTGGGAAATTTTCCGTGATACTTTGATTGAACAAGCAGAACAAGGTGTTTCGTATTTTACGATTCATGCTGGAGTTTTACTTCGTTACATTCATTTAACCGCAAATCGTGTTACTGGAATCGTTTCTCGTGGTGGATCGATCATGGCAAAATGGTGTTTATTTCATCATAAAGAAAACTTCTTGTACACTCATTTTGAGGAAATCTGCGAAATCATGAAACAATACGACGTCGCTTTTTCTCTTGGAGATGGTTTACGTCCGGGTTCGATTGCCGATGCAAATGACGCTGCTCAATTTGCCGAATTAGAAACTTTAGGCGAATTGACAAAAATCGCTTGGAAACATGATGTTCAAGTTTTCATTGAAGGCCCAGGACACGTTCCAATGCACATGATTAAAGAAAACATGGACAAACAATTAGAACATTGCCATGAAGCGCCGTTTTATACTTTAGGTCCATTAACAACTGACATTGCACCGGGTTACGATCATATCACTTCGGCAATTGGCGCTGCGATGATTGGTTGGTACGGATGCGCGATGTTGTGTTATGTAACGCCGAAAGAGCACCTTGGTTTACCTAATAAAAAAGACGTTAAAGATGGCGTAATCACATATAAAATTTCTGCTCATGCTGCCGATTTGGCGAAAGGTCATCCGGGCGCACAATATCGTGATAATGCGTTGAGTAAAGCACGTTTTGAATTCCGTTGGGAGGATCAGTTTAATTTGGCTTTAGATCCAGATACCGCGAGAGAATTCCATGATGAAACACTTCCTGCCGATGGTGCAAAAGTGGCACATTTCTGTTCGATGTGCGGACCAAAATTCTGCTCTATGAAAATATCTCAGGAAATCAGGGATGTCGCAGCTGCTGAAAAAGGAATGCAGGAGAAATCAGAGGAATTTATTGAACAGGGGAAAGAGATTTATATTTAGAAAATAGAGGAAAGAAGCTAGAAGAAAGATATGATTGTGATAACTAATCCTTTTTTTGTTGAAGATGAAATAGATATTCTTAATTCTTTGTTTAAAGAAGGATTGTCTTTGCTTCATATCAGAAAACCTGATTTTTCTGAGTTGGAAATGGTGCAGTTTATTCATCAAATAAAATTGGAATTTCGAGCTAATCTGGTTTTGCATAATCATCATCATTTGGCGGAGGATTTTGGTATTGAAAGATTTCATTTTTCTGAAAAAGAAAGAAAGAGACTGAATGAATTTCCTGCAAGGTTTTCAAAACCTTGTAGGTATAAAAACGAATCAAAATCAAATTCAACATCAACACATTCAATTGAAGATTTTAATTCACTTGAAAATTTTGATTATGCTTTTCTAAGTCCCGTTTTCACGAGCATTTCTAAAGAAAATTATCAACCTGAAATTGATCTTTTTTCAGCAATAAAATCAAGAACAAATCATAAAACAAAAATGGTCGCTTTAGGCGGAATTGATTCAGAAAACATTCTAGAAGTTTTAGAAAAAGGTTTTGACGATATCGCACTTTTAGGAAGTATTTGGAAGAATGAAAATCCATTAAAACAATTTAAATTATGTCAACAGATCGTCCTTTCGTACTCACAATCGCAGGTTTAGATCCATCAGGTGGAGCTGGAATTTTGGCTGATGTCAAAACATTTGAACAGCACAAAGTAACTGGATTTGCGATTTCGACAGCGAACACAATCCAGACGGAAAATCAGTTTTACGAGATTCAATGGACCGATTTAAGTTTTGTAATTCGTTCCATCGAAACGCTATTTTTAAACTATAAAATCAACGTAGTAAAAATTGGAATTGTCCCTTCTTTATATGATTTAAACCGAATTGTTTCGACTATAAAAATGCTTTCTCCTTCGACTAAAATTGTTTGGGATCCAGTTTTTAAATCGACCACAAAATTTGAATTTATGAATATTGAAGATCGTTTAGATTTAAATAAAATACTTTCGAAAATCGATTTGATAACGCCAAATTATCATGAAGCCAAAATTCTGTTTCCTGATTTTATTTCGAAAGAAAATGAATTCTCAACGAACATTTTGCTAAAAGGCGGACATAACGAAAAAGCTTTAGGAACAGATCTATTATTTCTAAAAGATGAAGTTTTAGAATTGCTTCCATCAGAAAAAAACTGTTTTGAAAAACACGGTTCAGGCTGTGTGCTTTCTTCTGCAATTGCTTCCAATTTAGCTTTAAATCAGACAATAAAGGAAGCCTGTAAAAATGCTAAAATCTATATCGAAAATTACCTGAGTTCAACATCAACTTTAATCGGATATCATTATGTATAGCAAACTTCAATATATCTCGCAGGGCGAAACTATCGAAAAACAATTGTACAACATTCATCAGGCGCTTGACGCGGGCTGTAATTGGGTGCAAATGCGTTTTAAAAACCAAACCCAAAAAGACGCTTTCATTTTAGCGGAAGCGATAAAACCTTTATGTGAAAAATACATTGCCAATTTTATTGTAAATGATGATTTACATCTTACCAAAGAAATTGATGCTGATGGCGTTCATTTAGGTTTAACCGACACCAAAATCGACGAAGCTAGAGCTTTTTTAGGAACTTCAAAAATCATTGGAGGAACTGCCAATATTTTTGAAGACATTCAAAATCATGTCAAAAATGGCTGTGATTATATTGGTTTGGGGCCTTTTAGATTTACTGCTACAAAAGAAAAATTAAGTCCGATTTTAGGATTATCGGGCTATTTTGATATTCTTCAAAAACTGAAAAAAAATAAAATAGAAATTCCAGTTTATGCTATCGGAGGTATCACATTGAGAGATGTGAGTCCGTTAATAGAGACTGGAATTCATGGAATTGCCGTTTCTGGAATCATTACCGAAAGTGATGAGAAAGAAAAATTAATTCAACAGATAAACGAAAAATTATATGCAAACATCATTGTTTAATATAGGAGACAAAACCTTTAAATCCCGCTTGTTTCTTGGAACGGGAAAATTTGGTTCGAATGAAGAAATGGAGCAAGCGATTTTGGCTTCAGAAAGCGAATTGGTTACCGTTGCCTTAAAACGCATCGACTTGGAAACCGATACTGATGCTATTTTATCACATTTAAAACATCCAAATATCAATTTATTACCGAATACTTCGGGAGCGCGAAATGCCAAAGAAGCGGTTTTTGCAGCTCAATTGGCGCGTGAAGCACTAGAAACCAATTGGGTAAAACTAGAAATTCATCCTGATCCAAAATATTTAATGCCCGATCCAATTGAAACTTTAAAAGCAACAGAAGAATTGGCAAAATTGGGTTTTATTGTACTTCCGTACATTCACGCCGATCCTGTTTTGTGCAAACATTTGGAAAGCGCTGGAACTTCTGCCGTTATGCCTTTGGGATCGCCAATTGGAAGTAACAAAGGTTTAAAAACCATTGATTTTCTGGAAATTATTATTGAACAAAGTACGGTTCCAGTTATTGTCGACGCGGGAATTGGAGCGCCTTCTGACGCTACGAAAGCAATGGAAATTGGTGCCGATGCTGTTTTGGTGAACACTGCAATTGCGGTTGCTAGAAATCCGAAATTAATGGCTGAGGCTTTTAAGGAAGCTGTTATTGCTGGGAGAAAGGCTTTTGAGGCTAAGGTAGCCAATCAGCAAAATTATGCTTCGGCTTCTAGTCCTTTGACTTCTTTTCTTTACGAGTAATTTTTTTGTTTCACGCAGATTTGGCAGATTTAAGCTGATTAAATTTGATTTTTTTATTTGATCTCTTTAAATCTGCACAAATTAAAAACAATAAAAAAGAAAGAAAATTCTTTAATTTTGTATTTCATCAAAATTAAAGAATAATGACTGAAAATGAAATATCGTATCTGATAAGAGGGGCAATTTTCAAAGTATATAACAATCTAGGGCCAGGTTTATTTGAATCTGTTTATGAAAGCGCTTTGTTTTATGAATTAGAGAAACTGGAATTAAAAGTTTTGAAACAAGTTGAAATTATAATTCCATATGAAGAAATAACATTAGACCCTGCATTTAGGATTGATATTTTAGTTGAAAACAAAGTAATAATTGAATTAAAATCAGTAGAAGATTTAGCGCCAATTCACTATAAACAATTAGAAACATATTTAAGATTAACGCAAAAGAAATTAGGCTTGCTGGTAAATTTCAATACAACAAACATTCTTACTGATATTAAAAGAATTGCCAATAAAATCTAATCGGTAGATTATAAAAATAAAATCATTATTAATCTGCTTAAATCTGTAAAATCTGCGTGAAACCAAAATAAAATGAATACTTTTAAATCCATTTTCGAGCAATACAATTGGGATGAAATCCAATCCAGAATATATAAAACCACATCAAAAGATGTCGAGCGAACTTTGGCTAAAACCAAATACAATCTCGATGATTTTTTGATTTTGATCTCTCCTGTTGCTCAGAATTATTTAGAACAAATGGCACAAAAATGCCATGAAATCACGAAGAAACGTTTCGGAAAAACGATCCAAATGTACGCACCGCTTTATTTGAGCAACGAATGCCAAAACATTTGTACGTATTGTGGATTTAGTTTAGACAATAAAATCAAAAGAAAAACATTGACCGATGCCGAAATAAAACTCGAAGTCGAAGCCTTAAAAAATACTGGTTTTGATCATGTTTTATTGGTTACGGGCGAAGCAAATTATACCGTGAACATCAATTATTTTCTGAATGCGATTAATCTAATTAAAGAAGATTTTTCGATTATTTCTGTTGAAGTTCAACCGCTTTCTACAGAAGATTATGAGCGTTTACATGATGCTGGTGTTTATTCGGTTTTGGTTTATCAGGAAACATATCATCAAGAAGTTTACAAAAAGTATCATACAAAAGGCAAAAAATCAAATTTCGATTATCGATTGGAAACTCCTGACCGAATTGGAACTGCCGGAATTCACAAAATTGGTTTAGGCGTTTTATTAGGTTTGGAAGATTGGCGAACGGATAGTTTTTTCAATGCTTTGCATTTAGATTATTTGCAGAAAAAATATTGGCAGACTAAATATTCGGTTTCTTTTCCGCGCCTTCGTCCTGCTGAAGGCATTATCGAGCCTAATTTCATTATGGATGATAAAGATTTAACTCAATTAATCTGTGCGTACCGATTATGGAATGAAGATCTTGAAATTTCGATTTCTACACGTGAAAACGAAAAATTCAGAAACAATATTATTCCAATTGGAGTTACAAGTATGAGCGCTGGTTCTAAAACGAATCCGGGTGGTTATGTGGTTGATCCGCAGTCTTTGGAACAATTCGAAATCAGTGATGAACGTTCTGCTGAAGAAATTTCAAAAATCATCAAAAATGCTGGTTACGAACCAGTTTGGAAAGATTGGGACCGAAGTTTTATTTCAGATTTTAGATTGTAGATTTCAGATTTTCAATCGCAATTCACAAATCTAAAATCAGAAATCTAAAATTAATCAAATGAGCATTATTCAAGAATTCCTTCGTTATAACAGACAAACTATACTTCCTGAAATTGGCGACGAAGGCCAGGAAAAACTAAAAAAAGCTAGAGTTTTAGTAATTGGTGCAGGCGGTTTAGGTTGCCCTATTTTACAATATATTTCCACCGCCGGAGTTGGTTTTATCGGAATTATGGATTTTGACACTATCGAAATACATAATCTACACAGACAAATTTTATATACTGAAAATGAAATTGGTCAGTATAAATCGATTGTTGCTAAAGATGTGGTTTCTAAATTAAATCCGTTGATTGAAGCTGTTGCTATTAATGAAAAATTAACAGCTGAAAATGCATCAAAAATCATTGAACAATATGATATTGTTGTGGATGGTTCAGATAATTTTTCCACTCGTTATTTGGTGAATGATACTTGTGTTAAGTTGAACAAACCTTTGGTTTACGGAAGTATTTTAAAGTTTGAAGGACAAATTGCTGTTTTCAATCATAATGGAAGTAAAAATCTCCGTGATTTATTTCCCGAAATGCCAGATCCAAAAGATGTTCCGAATTGTAATTTAAATGGCGTTTTAGGAACTTTGCCGGGAATTATCGGCAATATGATGGCGCACGAAACCTTAAAATTGATTTTAGAATTACCAACTTTAAATAATGAATTGGTTCTTTTTAATACTTTAAACTGGAGCTTTACGAAGTTGAATTTCTAAAAAACAACCTCATCGCCTACGCTAATAATTCCTGAATTTAGGCTCACAAGGTTAGTCCCAAATAAAACAGAATTATCTACATTTCTGTATTTGCTTAAGGTTTTTAAAGGTTCTTTTTTTACAATTCCTTTCTGCGGATCGTTATTTACCATAATACATCTTCCGCAGGGTTTTATGTTTTTAAATTGAACTTCTCCAATTGTAAAAGACTTAAAATCATCTTCTTCATGTGCATTTTTTGTACTCACAACAATGTTCGGTCGAAATCTTTTAATGGTAATTTTTTCTTCTAATTTTCCATTTAAAAAATCAAGACTTTCAGTTCCAATTAATAAGTACGGGTATCCATCGGCAAGACTAACATTATACGTTTCATTTGTTCTCGAACTTTCATGTTTACGGGCACCAATTGTATTAATTTTTACCAATCTGCATTCGAAACCTAATTTATCGCTAAACCATTTTGAAGAGCTTTTATTTACTTCAAAAACTTCACTTTTATCATCCCAAACTTGAGATTCTATTGCGTTTTCTAAATGTTCTTTTGTAGAAAATTCATGCGTTTCGCCTTCAAAAGTAATTTGAATTTTATCACCTAAAATCTCTGGATAAAACTGACTCATTATTGGATATTCCCTTTGGGTAACATGAACATTTTCAGTATTAATCAACATCCATCTTCTGTCATTTTCAAAGCCCATTTCTTCTGCATTGGCACTTTTCAAACTAATACCTGCCAAACTTTTTATAGGGTAGATATAAATTTCTTTTACACTGTAAACTGCACTCATTTCTATTTACTTTTTAAAATGGACATAAATTCTTCACGATCAATTTCGCGGCAACCCAAACTTTCCAAATGCGGATTATACACTTGGCAGTCGAGCAATTTGTAATTTTCTTTTTTCAAATACAAAGCTAAAGCAATAAATGCTGTTTTTGAAGCATTTGAAACTTTAGAAAACATACTTTCTCCGCAAAAAACATCTCCCAAATCAATTCCGTACAAGCCTCCAACCAAAACATCGTCTTGCCAAACCTCAACAGATTTAGCAACACCTTCTTCGTTTAGCTTGCAGTAAGCTTCAATCATTTCGTCAGAAATCCAAGTTCCGTTCTGACCGTCGCGTTTTATCTGCTGGCAATTGGAAATTACTTCCCTGAAATTTTTATTGTAAGTAACCTTAAAGATTTTCTTATTGAGAATCTTTTTCATGCTTTTGGATATCACCAATTCATCAAAAAACAATACCATTCTCGGATCTGGAGCCCACCAAAGAATGGGTTCTCCTTCATTAAACCAAGGAAAAATACCGTTTTTGTAAGCCAGCAACAAACGTTCTGAACTTAAATCGCCACCGATTGCCAAAACACCTTCTTCATCTGCTTCGGTAACTGGCGGAAAAAATAAATCGTTGAATAAATAATACATCTTTTAAAATAATCAAATTTTAAATTCCATCATTTCATTTCTCCTTTCAGTCGAAATGATAAAAATAGCTTAAAAATAAAATTCCAAACTCCAAATTCAGTCGAATGAATTGGAATTTGGAATTTAATCCCGATAACTATCGGGATGTATTTCTAAACTCTTAGAACGGTAAATCGTCTGGTTCGTCTTCGTTTATGCTTGTTGCTGGTGCAAAAGTTTCTGCAGCTGGCATTGGCGCACCTTGGCTAGGTCCTTCTGGAGCTAATTTTTCGATTCTCCAACCTTGAATACTATTGAAATATCTAGTTTCTCCTTGTGGATTAACCCACTCTCTTCCTCTTAAATTGATAGAAACTTTTACTGCATCTCCTTGTTTATAGCTACTCAATAAATCGCATTTATCTTGTGTAAATTCGATTAAAATATGTTGTGGATACTGCTCCTCAGTAGTAACAACTAACTCTCTTTTTTTGAATGAGGCACTAACTTGCTGCTCTGGGTTAACCACTTTTACTTTTCCTGTAACTTCCATCTTCGTCTATATTAATTATTGTTTCTATTTCTTTATTTCTTAGCTAAAAGCACTTTCCAAGCCGACTCTACATCGCCATTATCCAAATATTTTTTAGCTTCTAAGTGTACTTTTTTCTGGTCATCTGAGCTTAAAACTCCTTTGACTGCGAAATTTTCTTTCACAAATATAGTAACTTCTTCAATTGTAGGCAAGGCTTCAATGTTACCAAGTTTTCCTAAATCATTACCATCAAAAACATCACTTTCTTTTACAAAATTAGGTATCGCATCTACTCCTACCCCTAGTGTTGTCAAAGGTTTTGCTACTTCAAAAAGCCCTTGATTTGATCTTGAATACCAGTTATTTCCAAGTCGTGAAACCAAATCAATTTTGTGCTGGTCGATTGCTCCATTTTCATCCAAAATAGATTCGGAGATATGAATTTTTACTACTTCACACAAAATCAAATTTCCTGCTCCACCTTCTGTTCCTAACGGAATAATCTGCGTAATCTTGCATTCAAACTGAACTGGAGATTCTTTTACACGATATGGTTTTACCAAATCTGACGGAATTTGCGTTAATCCCGCTTTAATAAATTCGTTTACTCCATCTCTATATTCTGTACTTGCCAATGACGTTTGCTGTACGATATCGTAATTTACAACATTTATTACTACTTCGCGAGTTGCTTCGGCATTAATTAAAGTATGTTTAATTGTATTGTCGCGAACACGTCTTGATGGCGAAAAAACCAAAATTGGCGGATTGGCACTGAACACATTAAAGAAACTAAACGGAGATAAATTCGGAATTCCTGCTTCGCTAATTGTGCTCGCAAAAGCAATCGGTCTCGGCCCGATTGAACTCTGTAGATAGCCCTGCAACTTGGCCGTTGGAATTTCTTTTGGATTAATGCTAATCATACTTTTTTATTTAAACAGAATCTCACTTTATTCTGTTACAAAAGTATTGAAATCGTTTAATTAGAAGAAATAGTTTTGTAGATAAAACGAAAAATCTTTAAGCTTTAGCAAAATATAAAATGTGTATATTTCGTTATATTTATACCTCAAAATAACTGATATGTCTTTTTCTGAAAGAACAAATACAACGCGCTGGATTATTATTTCTGTTTGCTTTATAATCATTTCTCTAATTCTTTGGAACACTTATTCTTTCTTCCAAATTTTTAAAAATGAGGAACGTTTAAAAATGAATCTTTTTGTAAACGCACAAATTACCCTAGTAAATGCAAACGAAAATACCGACGTAGAACTACCGCTTCAGATTTTTAGCAACAACACTTCTATTCCAGGCATCATAATGCTTTATGATAACGTTGTGAGCTCTGTAAACGTTCCTGAAGAAATTCTTAATGATAAGAAAAAAAGAGCAGCCTTTTTAAATAAGCTAAAAAACGAAAACGAACCTATTACTTTTGAATATGCGCCAGGAAAATACCAGACCTTATATTATGGTAATTCTGCGTTGCTAAACAAACTTAAATATTATCCGATTGCCTTACTTCTGATTATATTCTTGTGCATCGCTTTGATTTATAATTTTTACAAAAGCACAAAAATGGCAACCCAAAACAAGCTTTGGGCAGGAATGGCAAAAGAAACAGCACATCAAATTGGAACTCCGCTTTTTTCATTAATTGGTTGGGTTGAAATTTTAAAAACTGAAGATATTGATCCTTCTATTAGTATCGAAATCGAAAAAGATATTGAACGCCTACAGACTATTACAGATCGTTTTTCAAAAATTGGTTCAATTCCGGTTTTAGAACTTCATGATATTGTTGAAGAAACAAAAACGGCTTATGAATATTTGCAATCCCGTTTTTCTAAACAAGTTGCATTTTCGTTTCAAGCGCCAAATGAACCTATTTTAGGAATGATAAACCCAACATTGCACAGCTGGACTATCGAAAATTTGGTGAAAAATGCAATTGATGCCATGAAAGGAAAAGGAACTCTTGATCTTCAAATTGAACAAGATGCTCATCAGATAAAAATCAATATTAAAGATTCGGGAACTGGAATTCCTAAAAAACAGTTTAAAACTATTTTTGAAACTGGATATACGACAAAAAAACGCGGCTGGGGACTTGGCCTTTCTTTAACGAAACGAATTGTAGAAGAATATCACAACGGAAAAATTAAAGTACTTAATTCTGAAATTGGAAAAGGAACCACTTTTCAAATAGCATTAAATAAAAAAGTGCAGTAATTGATTTTACTGCACTTTAAATATATAACTAAGGCTTCGACTTCGCTCAGCCTGACAATTCTTTATTATAAATTAGATTGAATATCTTTTGCTAAAGCTTCGAATTCTTCTTTAGAAAGTGATACTTTATTTATGAAACGCATTTCATCCATTTCGTTTAACGGAATTAAATGTACGTGTGCATGAGGCACTTCAAGTCCGACAACTGCAATTCCTACTCTTTTGCATGGAACTGTTTTTTCTAAAGCTGCGGCAATCTTTTTAGAAAACTTCATTAATCCTAAATACAGCTCTTCATCCATATCAAAAATCTTATCGATTTCTTGTTTTGGAATACAAAGTGTGTGTCCTTTTGCATTTGGATTTACATCCAAAAATGCTAAAAAATTTTCGTCTTCAGCAATTTTGTATGCGGGAATTTCTCCGTTTACTATTTTAGTGAATATTGAACTCATAGTTTATTCGTTTATTTGGGTAATTGTTTAACCGATTTAACGATTAAACAGTTAAACTAAATTTAGTCTCTTGAAATTTCAAGAATTTCAAATTTAAGAACTCCGTTTGGAACAGTAATTTCAGCTACTTCTCCAACAGATTTTCCTAGTAAACCTTTCCCGATAGGAGAAGTTACAGAGATTTTTCCAGTTTTTAAATCGGCTTCGCTTTCAGCAACAAGCGTATATTTCATTTCCATTCCGTTGCTTTGATTTTTGATTTTTACATTCGATAAAACCAAAACTTTAGAAACATCCAATTGAGATTCGTCAATTAATCTTGCATTTGCATAAACTTCTTCCAGTTTAGCAATTCTCATTTCTAATAAACCTTGTGCTTCTTTTGCTGCATCATATTCTGCATTTTCAGACAAATCACCTTTATCTCTTGCGTCTGCAATATCTTGAGATGCCTTTGGACGCATTACACTTTTCAGGTGCTCCAATTCATCTTTTAATTTTTTTAATCCTTCAGCTGTATAATAAGATACTTTACTCATAACTTCATCGTTTATATAAATACAAAAAATCCCATCGCGACGGGATTTTCTTACCACAAATATACTATAATTTTTAATAGTACATAATTATATGTTAATCATATAGATTTCAAATCTAAATAAATTATTTTTGTTTTTAACTAATTCTTATTCAAATAATGAAAAAAATCTGGTTTTTTATCGCATTTACTGCTATTTTATTCTCTTGCAGTGACAACAACAGAAGCAACAGCAATCCTTACATCCCTAATTATTCTATAAATGCATATCTTGACACCAATTTGCCAACATACAACAAATTGTTGTACCCTAGTAATCCTGTTTATGTTTCCAATTATGGCGCAAAAGGAATTATAGTAATGAAAACCGGAGAAGGAACCTATACTGCTTTTGATGCTGCGTGTCCAAATCAAGCGCTAACTTCTTGCACAGCCATGACATTAGACGGAATTTACGCTGTCTGCTCTTGCGATAAAACTCAATATAATTTATTTACGGGACTTGGAGGAAAAGAATATCCGATGAAACAATATCGTGTTGAATCTTCTGGAACTGTAATTCACGTATACAACTAAAAACAAAAAAGCCTGAAAGTAAATTTTCAGGCTTTTTTTTGTGTTTTAACTTAATTAGAATTTCAAATTCAAACCAATTAAGAAGTTTGTTCCTGCTTGAGGATAGTAGTATGGATAAACATCCCACATTGCTCCGTTTGAAACATATTTTTTATCGAAAATATTATTTACCAAAGCCGTAATAGTTATTGATTTAAATATCTTGTTTGGTTTTATTTCGTAAGAAGCATTAAAATCGTTTACAAAGTAATCTGCCAATTTTGCTGCCGGAAGTTCAATATTATTCATGTATTGTTCGCCAACATATTTTTGCAATAACGAAAGGTATAATCCTTCAATTGGTTTGTATACCACAACGTTTCCTGCGATAACTTCTGGAGAATACGCGATTTTTGTTGTTCCGTAATATTCTCCATCAACTGCCAAATCAACATTTTTGTTGCTGCTTAAAGTAAAGTTTGGTCTTAAAGTAAATTTCTCAGAAAGTGCAATTGTTGCATCAAACTCAAAACCTAAACGGTAACTTTTTTCCGTATTCGCACGAATCGGATTTCCAACATCGTCTAATCTTCCTGTTAAGATTAACTGATCTTTGTAAGCCATGTAATAAACGTTAGAATTCAATTGGAATTTCTCTGTATTGAATCTCCATCCTAACTCATAATCGTTTAATTTTTCTGGTTTTACATTTCCGCCTTCATAATCGGTTCTGTTTGGCTCACGATTCGCTCTAGCATAAGAAAAATACAAAGTACTGTTTTGAGTAAAAGCATAATTCAAACCTGCTTTCGGATTGAAGAAATTGAAATTATCATCTACCAAGCCTGTTTCTGCACTATTGGCTTTATAGGTTACATTTCTATATTGTAAATCTCCATAGAAACTTAATTTTTCTGTGAATTGATAATTTGCTTTCGCGAAAATATTCCCGTCTGTTTTTGCAGAGTAATCATCGTAATAATGATCTCCTAATTCAGATTGAGAAGCATATCTTGCCCAAATGACTTTTCCGAAGTGATCTCCTTCATATTTGTTCCAGCCTCCGCCTACAATAACATTCAAATCTTCTGTTACATATTTTGCAGAGAAAGTAGTTCCGTAGAAGTCATTATCCAACCATTTTTGGCGAATCAAATCTGTCGTTGTTACAGCTCCAACAGGATTTAAACCGTACTCCGCCATATCTGAATCTTCTTTATAATTTTCGAAATAACCTTTTCCTTTTGTATAATGAAGCGCGAAGTTTGTACTCCATTTATCAGAAATAGATTCGCTCCAATGCAATTGATAATGATCTTGGTTATAATTATCGGTTTCATTACCGTAAAAACGAACATTTCCAGCTTCATCCGTATACATTCCGGCAGAATTAAAAGTACGATCTCTATTTAAAGTTTCGCCGTCAATTCCGTTCCAAGATTGATATGTTTTTTGAGTTCCTCCAAAAACCAAAGCTTTAATCAAAGTGGTTTTGCCAACATAAGTTCCCTGAAGAAAATACGATTTTAAGTCTGCACTACCACGATCAATATATCCATCTGTTTTTATTGTAGATAAACGTCCCGCAATTTCAAAATGATCATTCATTAAACCCGTACTGAATTTCACGGTATTCTTAAATGTATTGAAAGATCCTGCAGAACTTGAAATTTCGCCAGTAGCTTTATTAGCATAACTATCTGTTAGTAAATTTAAACTTGCGCCAAATGCACCTGCGCCATTTGTAGATGTTCCAACTCCACGCTGCAATTGAAGACTTTCTACAGAAGAGGCAAAATCGGGCATATTTACCCAAAACGTTCCTTGGCTTTCTGCATCATTGTACGGAATTCCGTTTATGGTAACGTTTACACGTGTAGCGTCGCTTCCACGCACACGAATTCCGGTATAACCAACACCGTTTCCAGCATCTGAAGTTGTTACAACCGAAGGAAGATAATTCATCAGAACAGGAATGTCCTGACCTAAATTTCTATACTTAATTTCTTTTTTATCCATATTACTAAAACTCACTGGAGTCTTTGAAGTAACACGAATGGCAGAAACCAAAACCTCATCAAGAGAATTTACTTTTGTAGAATCTTTCTGCTGTTGTTGAGCATAAGATAATAGCGTAAAGAAGAAAGAAGAAAGAAATAAAATAGATTTGGTTCTATTGAGATTTTCAACCTTAGAACCTTTGCAACTTAGTACCTTAGTACCTTCAAAAATAGTTTTCATTCGTAAAGAATTACGAATAAAAGGGGGAATTATTCTTTTGTTAAATTAATAAATATGTTTCACGACAAAATAAAGTGTGCACGCTCGATAGTGTCGTTTATTCCCTTAGCAACATTACTCGCTCAGGTTCTTTGGGTATGATCTCAGCTCGTTATTTAGAGCACCCCTTTGAGACAGTGCAAAGGTAATGTTAAAATATTTAAAACGCCAAAAAAGAAATTCCAAATTCCAAACAGTTTAATTGCTTTGGAATTTGGAATTTTTTCTTTTGAATTTAATCTATGTTTGGTTTTCTTCGAGATTGTTTCAAATCAGAAACATTCTTTTTGTCTTTAATTCTCTTTTTAATTACCGCTTTCGGAACTTTAGTAGCCTTTCTAACTTTCGGAACGTACAATCCTTTTTTAATGATTTCTAAAAATCGTTTGATAACTATATCCTTATTTTTAAGCTGACTTCGATCTTCGTCACAATTTAAAATCAGAATATTTTCAGAAGTTAATCTTGCTGATATTTTATCTTGCAAAAGCAGTTTTTCTTCATCAGACAAGGCTTGAGAGGCATTCAAATCAAAGTTCAAAACTACTTTTGACGAAACTTTATTTACGTTTTGTCCGCCCGAACCACTGCTGCGAACGGCTTTAAAATTTAATTCTGATATGATTTTTTCTGCATCCATATTATTGTGGCTGATGTGCCGCTTTCAATAAATCATTTACTGTTTTTACCGGATTAAAAGTAATCAAAGGAACAGCCACGAAAATAGTTAGCCAATTTGCCATTGAACCATTCCATAATCCTGGTAATTCATAATTTTTAACAGGCTTGCCGTCAACACTTTTTTCTACAATAAAACCAGCCTTTTGATCAACAAATTCTAATAGATTAAAACTTTCGTTTTTGTAATTCTTAATTCCGCAAACTAAATCTACGGGGTTAAAATGCGTTGCTTCTGCCAAGATTTTTTCTTGTTTTTTATCTTGCAAATCTATTTGTGAGGTTTCTACAATTTGAAGTGACTTTATTCCTTTTCCACTTAAAACCCAGAAAGGCCCTCCACCAGGCTCTCCTTCATTCTTAACCATTCCGCAAACGCGAATTGGCCTATTCAAAAGCTCTTTTAGTTTGCTTATTTTATTTTCAAAAGTAAATTTATTGAAGTCTGTTGTCATTTCAACATTAAAGTCTTTCTCCAAAAAATGAAGTATTCCTTCAATATTCTCTTCTTTAATTTTTCCTTGGTCAATTAATCTCAAATTTTCAAAAACTTTTTGCTGCATTTCGATTAAAATACCTGCCAAAGACTTTTTATATAAGGTAATTTGATCAATATGATTTTGAATTACATTATCTATATTTTTAATAAAAATGACATCAGCATCAAGATTATTCAGGTTTTCAATCAAAGCCCCATGTCCTCCAGGTCTAAAAATCAGATTGCCCTCTTTATCTTTTACCAGTTTGTTTTTTGTATCAATTGTAATCGAATCTGTGCTTTTGCTTTGATAAGAATATCCTATATTGATCTTAATTCCAGACGGTTTTTCAATTTTTTCTTTTACTTCCAGAACTCCTTTTTCAAATAAATCCTGGTGTATTTCTGAAACCGTAAAATGTAAGTTAGAAATGTTTTTAGATGAAGCATAATGCACACATTCATTCAAATGTTCCTCAATCGGATTGGCAATATGAGTTTTGTATTGATGAAAAGGTAAAACAGCCTTAGGTTTATTTGCTGAATTAAAATAATCTGGAGACAATAGCAATTTTATAAAATAATAATTTTTATAATCTCTTTCTAAAGTCTCAAAATCAGGATAAATTTCTCTTAACTTTTTATCTACCGTTTCAAAAAACGGAAATTTCTCCATACCAACAATAAAGATGGCAAGCTCTTTATCGTTTTTTCTGTTAATATAAGCGTTTATAGTTTCTTTTTTAATGTCAAAATCATTTAGAAACGCTGTTAAAAATTTATACATCCTTGTAGCGGCACCAGAAGCAGGAACAAATTTTTTAATTTTAAATTTATCTTTCTGTTCATCAAAAAACAAAGCTTTCTGCTGAAATTCGTTATCTGACAAATTTAAAATACCGTCATTTATAGTGGCCGGTCTAATAAGATTACTTTTAGCGATACCTTTTTTAAAACTTTTTAGTTGTTTTAAAATAGCATCAAAAGAAATTCCGCGATTATATATCTGCACAAAATCATTTGGAGAGAAATCATGTTCTTTAGCAATAGTCAAATTATCGATAATAGCAGTTGCTTTTGCCAATCTCGTTTCTTTATCACCAGATAAGATTATGAAAGGCTTTTTTGTATCCATTAAAGTTTGCTTAAAAACCGAAAAAACGGTTTCACGTCCTTTGGGAGTATCACGAATATCGTCTTTTTCCCAAGGCACATCAATATCAGTCAAGAAAAATAAATCGTATTCGTGTTTTAATGCCGCTTCATTCAAAAGCGGATCACAAAAACCGTAATACATTTCAGAAAATACTTTGGTGACCATCAAGTTGGTATCGCAGAACAAATATTTATTTGCGTTTGCCAATTTTTCGTTTTCCAATGCTGTCTGTCCGTAAGCAATAGGCATCATATCATCGGCCACGCAAATATGCTTATTTTCCTCCCATTTTTTTTGCAAATAATCACGTGCAAACTCAGGAACCCATTCTGTTTCGTAGTAATCTGCAAGTTGCTTTGCTAATGTTGTTTTACCTGTACTTTCAGGGCCAAACAAAGCAATTTTTATGATGGTTGTTTTTTGCTGTCTAAGATCTTTCTCCATTCTAAATAAGCTGAAATAGCTAAAATTGTAAAAATTATATACTGAAGTGACAACATCCCTAAGCCGCGATAGGCATAAAGAGGCACAACAATAATATCACCAATAATCCAAAGTGTCCAGTTTTCTATTTTTTTTCTGGCCATGTACCACATTCCAGCAAAAAATATTCCAGACGAAATCATATCAACATAATTGTCTTTATGAATTTCATAATCAAAATACTTATAAATCCCGAAAACTACAAAAACGGTTATAATAAACAGTAAGATTCCGATTATTTTTTCATTAAAATTTGTACGGGTAATCGGCAGATTGTCTTCAGCAGTTCCTCCTTTTGCCCATACATACCAGCCGTAAATACTCATTATTGAGAAATAAGCATTAATAATCATGTCTCCTATGTAACCTGCAACATAAAGCAGATAAACGGATATAACTGTAGCGATTAATCCTGTCGGATACACCCAAATATTTTCTTTTTTCGCAAACCAAACGCTCAAAATTCCGCAGACGAAAACTAAAAACTCTAAAGCAATATGCCATAGCGGTGCATTTTTATAACTTTCTAGAAAAAAATCTATCATCGGAAATATGGTATTTGGCGTTTATTGTTCAAAAAAATGGCTGTTATTTTCAAAAGCAGTTCCAATAACCACCAAATCTGCACCAGCCTGATATGCTTTTTGAATTCCATGCAAATCTACAATTCCTCCACCAACAATAACAGGAATTTCAATATTTTGAGAAACCAGTTCAATCATTTCTGCCGGAACAGGCTGTTTTGCGCCACTTCCCGCTTCTAAATAAATCAATTGATTGCCTAGCATTTCTCCCGCTTGAGCTGTTGCTAATACCAAATCAAGATTTTCTCTGCTTAAGGGTTTTGTTTTACTTACACGAGCAACTGCAGTTTCATTACCGCTTTCTATTAAAATATAACCTGTAGAAATAACCTCCAGATTTGTCTTTTTAAGAATTGGAGCTGCTTGAACCTGATATTCGATCAAATAATCTGGATTTCTCCCAGACAATAAAGATAGAAACAAAATACCATCTGCTTTTGGCGAAATCTGAGATGGATCTCCTGGAAACAAAATAACTGGCAGAATTGTTTTTTGTTTTAATGCAGTAGTTAATTCTTCTAAAATATTGTTCTGAACAATACTTCCTCCAACAAAAATATGCGTTGCCGGAGATAAATTAATTTTCTCAATTAAATGATTTAAATTTTCCAACACAATTTTATCTGGATCCAAAAGCACTGCCAATAATTTTTGTCCATTGCTTTTAGCTTCTAAAATCTGTTTTCTAATCGTGAGTAATTGTTCTTGCATACAAGGTGTAAAAGTAAAAGTTTTTTAATGTAGAAGAACTATCTTGAATGAATTATATTTGTTGAACGTTTTTTTATAACGTAAATAATACATTATGATTACAGTTGAATTACTAGAAAAATACGGTGTTCTAAAAAAATCATTTGCCAAAAATGATATTATTTTTGAAGAAGGAAATCTGCCATTGCACTATTATCAAATTATTTCTGGCGAAATAAAAATGAGCAATTATAATGATGACGGACGCGAATTCATCCAAGGTATATTTTATAAAGGACAGTCTTTTGGCGAACCTCCCTTATTCTTAAATCAAAAATATCCTGCAAATGCAGTTGCTGTAGAAAACACTGAGATTTTTATTCTCCCAAAAGAAAGCTTCATGAAGCTATTAGAAGAAAATCCAAAATTCAGCATTAAAGTGATTGAAAATCTTGCGCAACGATTGTATTATAAATCGGTTATGGCGGCAGAAATATCTACGCACGAACCAGAACATCGTGTCTTAAAACTAATCGATCACGGAATTGCTTATTTCAATTTTCAGAAAGATAAAAATGGATATCTGATTAGTTTTACGAGACAGCAAATTGGAGATTTGACCGGTTTACGAGTTGAAACTGTTATTAGAACCATAAAAGCATTGGAAAAAAAAGGCGAATTGAAGATTATTAATCGAAAAGTATACAGATAAAAAAATTCCCATTTTATGATTAAAATCATAAAATGCAGCTGTATTGTCGGCGTAAATTTGTTGATATAAAAAACTGAATATCATGACACTATATCAAACAACATTCGACATTTTCAATAGAAATTATATGGGTTCTGCTGCAATGGCAGTAATTGGACAAAGCTGTTTAGGAGGCGCTGCTGCAATGTACGTTTTAGCTAACGGAACTTCAATTCCGCAAATGATTCAACTAGGAATTATTGTTTTAGCTTGTGTATTCGCAAACACATCTATCTTAGCACAAATGAAACATAAAGTAGTTTTCAACCTTATTGTGTTAAGCGGATTTTTAAGCTTGTTCTTTATACTTTTAAATAGTTTAATTCTATGAGAAAACAAATAGAAAATAGAGCTGATGTTTCCTTTTTGGTTCATCAGTTTTATGCTAAAATAAGAGCCGATGAAGAAATCGGCTTTTATTTTAATGAAATGATTTCTGATTGGGACGCGCATCTCGAAAAACTAACTGATTTTTGGGAAACCAATTTATTCGGTGTTCGCAAATACAAAGGAAATCCGCATGCTGTGCACAATGAAGTTGATGCTCATTTTGACGAAAAAATCACATCAAACGAATTCGGAATCTGGTTGAATCATTGGTTTCAAACCATTGACGAACATTTTGAAGGCGAAAATGCTGACACATTAAAAAGACGTGCCAGAAAAATGAGTACTTTTTTGTATATGAGTATGTTTCAACATCGACAAAAGGAAAGTGAAGTTTAAAACTGAAAACTGAAAACTGCCACTGAGACTGCGACTAAAAACTATTTCTCAAAAGCATAAACCAAAGTAAACTTACCCTCAAAATTATTTGATTGGACTTCTTGATAATGCACATCAAAATCCTTAATCAAATTATCAAAATGAAGACTTGCCTGCGTTTGGGTTTCTCCTAAAGAAAAGTTGCTCACATTAATATGATCTTTAAAACTAATACCTTTTTCATTTCTGATTTTAAAGATCGCCTCTTTGGCTCCCCAGATTACGGTAAGTTTTTTTATGTATTCTTCAGTAGACGACGGATCTAAATAATCGCATTCGAAATCTGTGAACTTATCTGCAATTCTCTGAATTTTTTCTCGTTGCAATTCCATGTCAATTCCGACCTTTTCATGGCTTATGATAATTGCCGCAAAATGGTAAGAATGCGTAATTGAAATATGATTATGACAATCGAAATAAGGTTTTCCGAATTCGTCATAATGCAGATCTTTATCTGTAAAACCCATTTCCTGAATCAGCATACGAACGCTCAAAAAAGCACGCTGATGCATTTGAGACTTCATTCCGTCCAATCTCTTTTGTGTTTTCTCTTTTAAAACAACTTTACTCAATAATTCTTCGAGAGATTCTGTTATTTCCCAAATTAAAAGTTTCGTCGAAGAATTATAGTTGATAGTTTTATAAAGTGGCATTACTTTTTTGTTTCAAATTAGAAATATTTGTACTGTATTTTTCTGACATACAAAATAAAAAATATTATTTATATCTGCATTCATTTCGTAAATTTACAACTTTTACAAAATATCTACCTTAATTAGAGTATTCATAAAGATTGTCTTCGCAAGTGACTAACAAAAATAAAGTATCAAAAAGAATTATTGAGCAATTTTTATTTCCTAGTGTTACACTTAATCGTACAAAATTACAAAAAACTGTCACAGGAAAAACCATTGTTATAACAGGTGCTAGTTATGGCATTGGAGAGCAATTAGCACTTCTTTTTTCTACCTACAATGTAAAACTAATATTAATTGCTCGAACTGCCGAAAAATTAAACGCAATAGCAGATATTGTAAAAGAAAATGGCTCTCTTTGTAATATAATTGTAGCCGATTTTTATCAGGAAACTGAAACTGAGCGAGCAATTAAAGAGCTTTTTACTTTAACTGATACAATTGATATTTTTATTTCCAATGCAGGAAAATCGATTATGCGTTCGTTAGAAAACTCTCTAACAAGATATCACGACTTTACAAGAACAAACTCCCTTAATTATCTAGCGCCAGTTAACTTAATCTTAGCAACTACTCCATTAATAAAAGCTACTAAAGGCCAAATAATTAACATTTCGGCAATAAATGCATTATTGTTGCCTGCTCCAAAATGGGCGGCTTATCAAGCTTCAAAAACAGCTTTTGATCAATGGTTTAGATGTAATCTTACCGAGTGGAAGATTATGAAAATACAAGCAAAAACAATTTATTTGCCTTTGGTAAACACTAAAATGATTGCTCCAAACGAAAAGTACAAAAATTTTCCTGCCATGCAGCCTGAGCAAGCTGCGTTTAGAATTGCAAAACTTATTTACTCATCAAAGTCTTATGATAAACCTTGGTGGCTGTTATTTTTGCAGACAAGCAGTTTTTTTGGAAAATACATTTGGGAGAAAATTTCATTTTTATACTTGAAAAAACAAAATGAAAAAAGTATCTAAATTAAATATTTTAGGATTTAAGGAAATTTTCGCAATAGCAAAATCTATAAACAAACACGGATTTACCCTATTGGCATTACTGGATTCTGTGAAAAAGACGAATGAAAAAGAGGCTTACATTGAAGACGAATATGAGCATTTATCTTATTCTGAATTGTATAGGGAATCTGTTTTGATGAGCTATTACTTAAATGAAAAATATAACATTAAATCTAATAGTAAAGTTGTTATTGCAAGTTCAAATTCTGTACAATTTGTAAAATCCTTATTTGCAGTTTCTGGTTTAGGCAGTGCTATTTTTTTATTAAACCCCAATCAAAAAAGAGACTATTTTACTGCTTTTTTAAAAACTCAAAAAGTTGATTTAATAATAGCAGAAAGAGAAAGTTTAAATAATTTCTCCTCTCTGCAAATCCCTTTGTTTTGTTATGATGAAATTATTGATTTAAGTATCAATCACAACAAAAAAAATATTCTAAAACGAAAAAAAGGAAGCATTGCTGTTTTATCAAGCGGCACTAAAGGAATACCTAAAATTGAAAATCGAAAATTCAGCATAAAAAAAATTCTAAATCCTTTTTTTGATATCATTCAAAAATTACATTTAAGAAAAAACAAATCTACATTAATATCAATTCCTCTTTATCACGGATATGGGATTGCTGCATTATTGTTATCCCTTTTTATGACTCAAAAAATTCGATTATTCAAAGGTTTTGATGCTAAAAAAACATCCGAATTTTTAAACCAGAAAGAAATCGATTATTGGATATCAGTCCCACTTATGATTCAAAAAGTATATTTAAAAGAGACTGCTTTAAATATAAAAACTATTATTTCTGGAGGTGATGTCTTGCAATCGAACATTGTTAAAATTATTCACAACAAAACCCCATTGACAAAATTGTACAATTTATATGGTACCTCAGAAACTGGTGTTTGTACCATTGCAACTCACGAAGATCTATTAAAATATCCAGACACAATTGGAAAGAATATTAAAGGTGTTACAGTTAAAATAAAAAAAACAGATCAAAATTTAGCGACCGAAAATAAAATCGGCAATTTATTTATAAAATGTAAATGGTCGGCAGACAATAAAAATAATACTGATATAGCAACTGGTGATTTAGCTTTAAAAAACAAAGAAGGATATCTTTTTATTAAGGGAAGGCAAGATGATATGATAATTATTGGTGGAGAAAATGTATATCCTATAGAAGTTGAAAATGTTATTTATAAAAATCCGAAAATACAATGGGTAAAAGCAAAAAAAGTAATCGATGAAAATCAAAAAACCAAAATACATGTAGATTTGGTTATGAATCATAAAGCGGTTTTTAATGAAATAGAATTCCTAAATTGGATGTCAAATGAAGTTCCTAATTATATGCTTCCTAAGTTCTTTTCTGTACTCGAAAATATACCTGCTACAAAATTGATATAGTTTTCCTTATCTTTCTGAACAAAAAACACTTAAAGTTCAAAAGATTAAGAAATTAAAGATTTCACAAATCTTCCAGAAAGTAGTAAAAATAAAAACCTATTACGTAAATTTGCAAAAATTTTACAATTATACAAATATAATATAAATGAGTACTACAACTACGCCTTACGTGGCTTATAAAGTAAAAGACATTTCTCTAGCGGCTTGGGGAAGAAAAGAAATTGAACTAGCTGAAGCTGAAATGCCAGGTTTAATGGCACTTCGCGCTGAATACAAAGACGAACAACCATTAAAAGGTGCTCGTATTGCTGGATGTTTACACATGACGATTCAAACTGCTGTTTTGATCGAAACTTTAATTGCTCTTGGTGCTGAGGTTACTTGGTCTTCTTGTAACATTTTCTCTACTCAAGATCAAGCTGCTGCTGCAATTGCTGCTGCTGGAATCTCTGTTTATGCTTGGAAAGGTCTTGATGAGCAATCATTTGACTGGTGTATTGAGCAAACTTTATTCTTTGGTGAAGACAGAAAACCATTGAACATGATTTTGGATGATGGTGGAGATTTAACTAACATGGTTATTGATCGTTACCCAGAATTAGTTGCTGGAATTAAAGGTCTTTCTGAAGAAACTACAACTGGTGTTCACAGACTTTACGAAAGAGTAAAAGCTGGAACTCTTCCAATGCCTGCAATCAACATCAACGATTCTGTTACTAAATCTAAATTTGATAACAAATACGGGTGTAAAGAATCTGCTGTAGATGCTGTACGTCGTGCAACTGACTTAATGTTAGCTGGAAAAAGAGTTGTTGTTTGTGGATACGGTGACGTTGGAAAAGGAACTGCTGCTTCTTTCAGAGGTGCTGGTTCTATCGTAACAGTTACTGAAATCGATCCAATTTGTGCTTTACAAGCTGCAATGGACGGTTACGAAGTTAAAAAATTAAACACTGTAATTGCTAATGCTGATATCATCATTACAACTACAGGAAACAAAGATATCGTTCTTGGAGAGCACTTCGAGCAAATGAAAGATAAAACTGTTGTTTGTAACATTGGTCACTTCGATAACGAAATTGATATGGCTTGGTTAAACAAAAACCACGGTGCATCTAAAATCGAAATCAAACCACAAGTTGACAAATACAACATCGCTGGAAAAGATATCATCATCTTGGCTGAAGGTCGTTTAGTAAACTTAGGTTGTGCTACAGGTCACCCAAGTTTTGTAATGAGTAACTCATTTACAAACCAAACTTTAGCTCAAATCGAATTATGGAACAACAGTGCAGCTTACAAAAATGACGTTTACATGTTACCAAAACATTTAGATGAAAAAGTTGCTGCTTTACACTTAGCTAAATTAGGTGTTGAACTTGAACTTCTAAGAGAAGATCAAGCTGCTTACATTGGTGTTGAAGTTCAAGGTCCATTCAAACCAGAATACTACAGATACTAATCTATTTAAGATTGTAGATCTTAGATTTATTACATATTCAAGCCCGACAGGTTTTAAAAACCTGTCGGGTTTTGTTTTTTATAGACTTTTCTAAAAGAAAGATTTTTAACAAAAAATTGCACGTTTACAAATATCTATTTACTTTTAATATCGAAATAAGGCTTTATTTATCAAATACTTAAACAGTAAAAACTTGAAAAAATCAACTTATTTAATCGTCTTCTTATTTTTACTAACTCTCCCACAAATTATTTTTTCTCAGGAAAAAAAACCTAAAGTCGTATTAGTCTTAAGCGGTGGTGGAGCAAAAGGAATTGCACATATTCCGCTTTTACAAAAACTTGATTCTTTACACATTGTTCCCGATCTTATTGTTGGAAATAGTATGGGAAGCATTATTGGAGGTTTGTATGCAATGGGCTATTCTGGAGACAGCATAGAAACAATGACCAAAAATATCAATTGGGACAAACTCCTTGGCGGAGGCCAATCGTTGCGAGCTGTAAGTGCCGAAGAAAAAAGAGAATTTCAAAGATACTTAATCGGAATAGGAATTAAAGACGGAAAACTCAATAGTATTGGTTCTCTTTTAAATGATCAAAACCTAAGAGAATACCTTTCCGAATTAACCTTTCCTGTTTATAACGTTAAAGATTTTGACAGTCTTCCAATACCTTTTAGAGCCATGGCCACAGATCTGGCTGAAGGCAGAGAAGTTATTTTAAGCAAAGGAAGCTTAGCTTATGCCATGAGAGCCAGTATGTCGTTGCCTGCTATTTTCAAACCAATGCCTTACGAAAAATCAGTATTGGTAGATGGTGGAGTGTTAAACAATTTTCCTACTGACGTTGCTAAACAAATGGGAGCCGACATTATTATTGGTAGTGACGTAGGTGGCGGAATGGAGCCTGTAGACAAACTAAATAATATTATGACCGTCTTAATGCAAACCAGCATGTTTCCGAGTAATATTAAAAATCCTGCAAATAGAGATTTGTGTACCATATTAGTTGATCATCTGCCCAATCTGCGTTTCTCAACAGCCGATTTTGCCGATAGCAACGAAATCTACAAAGACGGGAAAATAGCAACCAATCAGAACCTCCCCGCTTTAATTGCTTTATCCGAAAAACTAAAAGCATTTCCACAGCGAGTCCACAAATTGCCCGATATGCCCAAAGAATTTGTTCTTGACACTATCGTTTACAAAAAAATAAGCCCCGAAAACCTTCCTTTAGTGGTTGGAAGAGCAAATCTTAAAACACATGTAAAATATACCACAAAAGATTTAATTGCAGGACTTAACAGAGCCATGGGAACCAATCTTTTTGAGGAGATAACATACAGTTATTTCATAAAAGACGAAGACAAACTCGGAATTACCTTATTTGGGTTTGAACGCGCCAAAAATCAGCTGAACACATCAATTCATTACGATACATATAGAGGTGTCGGAATCATTTTTAATTACACCGGAAGAAACGTTCTTGCAGATGCCTCTCGCCTTTTAATAACTGCCGATATTGCCGAACAGCCCAAAGCAAGAATTAATTATCAGAAGAATTTTGGCGGACATCGAGAATGGTGGTGGCTGACCGAGGCTTATGGCGCTTTTCTAAGGCAAGAAATTTACATCAATGGCAAGGCCTCAGACAATATGCTTTATAACGCTTTCGAGTTCAACAATGAAATAAACCGAAATTTAAACTCTCTTAAAAGCTATGTTGGTTTTGGCCTAAACTATCATTACACCCATGTAAAACCAAAATACGATCGAGAATACAATCCGAATTCCATTTCAATAAACGATTACAATTTTAACAACATCGAATTCAACATGCACTATTCCTATAACGATATGGATAAAGTGTATTTTGCCACAAACGGAACCATTATAAAATCAAATGTAGCGCGATCGTTTCTAACCAATATCAACGCTACTTTCTCCGACCCAGATTTAACAACCGTTTCTGGCTCAACAAATAATTACACTAAATTTGGTTTCACTCTTGAAAAACGATTAAGAATCAAAAAGAAAATCACAGGAATCGTTGGGTTTGATTCTTATTTTATTTTTCAAGACAAACTCAAAGATGATCAAATTTCATTTTCAGAATTTGGTTATGCCTCAAAATATTTCTTGGGCGGAATAATTCCAAGCTCTGGCAGTAACCGTTTTCAATTAGCGGGTCTGCACGAAGACGAACTCAATGTTACGCAATACATGGGACTCAAACTCGGATCTCAAGTAAATCTTATTGGAAAAATTTATCTCACGCCACATTTTAATATTGCAACCGTTGGCTTCGGCACTTTTGACAATTATATTGACCACGCCTTCAATCCAAAAGGAAAATGGGACGACAACATAGAACCGAGCCTTGTTATTTCTGGAGGAGCCGCAGTTTCTTACGAATCCATTTTAGGCCCAATTCATTTTGATACTTCATGGATCAACAACATTGACAAAGTAAGGTTCTTTTTTAGCGTCGGATTATCACTAAATCCGTAAAATAAATTAAATCGAAGCCATTTTTAAATCTAAAATTAGAAATCTATAATCTAAAACAAGTAGGGCGTGCCACCATCCCGATAAGAGGGTCAAAATGCTTTGCGTTTATTCGCCCTCTTATCGGCATGCTGTCGGGCTATCCGCTCCGCCGCGGCGGATTGCTCCTATCCCTCACGCACACGTAGACCAAGAACCGATTAATTTAACAAGACATTTACAGCTTTATTCGTTTATAACTTTAAATTTGAAGTTCAAACTCATGAAATGACAGCAGAAAACATCTCTCCAATTGCCTTCAAATTAAGCTCCGAATTATTAGAAAATATCAATTCTATGGATTTCGAAAACTTAAAAAATAACTTCGGAATTAATTCAGCTGTTTTTGAAGAAATCAAAGAAGAATTGTTCGACTATTTTGAAACCGAAAATTTACCAAAACTAAAAATTCTCGAAACCCATTTCGATATTTTTAAATACGATTCTACAGAAAGATTTGGCATTGAAGCAAAAATTTTCACTCTTGACAATAAAGAAACCGAACTGACTTTAAACACCGAATTCTGCAATAATAACTTAAGATTTAAGTTAATTGAAGTAATGTAAATCTACTTTTTAAACCCCAAAAACATTAAAAATGATTGAAGAAATTCTATGTGACATACACGGTTCAAAAGAAATGTCTTTCGCTTGCATTCATATTGCAACGGCAATAGATTCAAAAAATCAAGTTGGCTTTTACTATTCCGAAGCCGAAGGAGATCTCCCGCAAATTGCTTGGTGCGGCTCCTGTGAACAATATCTTTTGGATAATGGCGAAGAATGGACAGAAACTTTTCAATCTCTAGCCGATTTTAAAATGTTATGCTCCGATTGTTTTGACGAAGCAAAAAACAACGAAACAGAAGCTCATCTCCGATAAATACCTTTCTATGAAAAAGATTCTTATCCTCTTTATATTTTTTCTTTTTAGTTCCTTGACATTTGCTCAAAGCAATGATATTTGGACTGCATTTCCGAACAAAGACACCACTTTAACCGGATTTAAAGACAAAAACGGCGTAATAAAAATAGAACCCAAGTTTAGCGGTTTTACCATTGCGCGTAAATTCGAAAATATAATTGCCGTTACCGAAGAAGAAAGTGGAAAATGGAAAAACTATTATTTAACCAAACAAGGAAAGATTGTCGGACGAGACAGTCTATATGTTTTTGACAATGGACCAGACTGCGAAAACGAAGGTTTTATCAGATTTACAGATCGCAAAACAGATAAAATGGGAGTCTTTAATGCCGAAGGGAAAATTGTAATTCCAGCAGAATATAGCTCTTTAACCAAAGTAAAAAACGGAATGACTGCGGTTTTAAAAGATGCTGAAAAAAAACAAGATGGCGAACATTTTTTCTTGACTGGCGGAAAAGAATTGCTAATCGACATCAACAACAAAATCCTAGTTCAAGATTTTGCTTACAATGAAAATTTAAATTTCTATTCTTTAGAAAAATCAAAAACAAAAAGCACAGATCCAACTCGAGAAAGCTTTCTTGGAGTTGACGGGCAATATTATTCTTTTATAAATTTTGAGAAAGAGTTTAAATATTGGTTAGAAAACACTTTATTAAAGGATTTATCTAAAGCCAATTTAGAAAAAAATTCTTTCGATAAAATCATCTATTGGAAAGAACCTGACGGCTGGATAGACGCGCCTAAAACTAAATTTACCGCTCAGAATTATACGTACTTAAAACTAAAATTGCAGGAACTTAAAAATCCAAAAACAGATTACTTTATTTCTTCTAGCGGATTAAATCCGTTTATTTTCGAATCAGACGAATACAAGATTTACTTTAATAATTGCAATGAATCTAAAGATTGGATTTATCCAACAAAGAGCATTATAATCAATCCAAAAAAACAAACCGATAGCGGACAGGATCATTTTGAGTTTCTACGAACAGAAAACGGGTACAAATTGATTAGTGTTTCTTCTAGAACAAATACTCTTAAATAATTTTTTCGGCTTTAAAGTTTACCTTTGTAAAAAAGTGAACTATGAAGAATTTTATATTTTTAGGTCTTGCCATAATCTTCGAAATCATTGCTACATCGGCATTAAAAAAGTCTGAAGAGTTTACCAAATTACTTCCAAGCATCATTACTGTTATTGGTTATTGTGGCGCATTTTACTTTCTAAGTTTTGCCATTAGAACCATTCCAGTTGGTTTTGCTTATGCCATTTGGTCTGGAGTTGGAATTGTTTTAATCACGATTATTGGCGCTGTTTTCTTCAAAGAAATTCCAGATTTGCCAGCAATTATTGGTTTGGCTTTAATTGTAATTGGCGTTATTGTGATTAATGTTTTTTCTAAGACTGCTGCACATTAAAAGAGTTTCATGTTTAAAGTTTCACGTTCCAAGTTGTAACCTGAAACAAAAAAGCATTTCCGCAAGTTTCAGATTTTATACCTTCTAAAACCAATCGATATTTGCATTATAAAATGGAAAGAAGATGAACACACAGGAAACCATCAATTATAATCGTATCGCGGAAGCTATAGATTATATCAAAGCTAATTTTAAAGATCAGCCCAATCTGGATGAGGTTGCGGAAAAAGTACATTTGAGTCCGTTTCACTTTCAGAGGCTTTTTAGCGAATGGGCAGGAACGAGTCCGAAGAAGTTTTTACAATATACAAGCATCGAACATGCTAAAAAATTACTCAAAGAAAATCAGGCAACCATTTCTGAAACTGCTTTTGAAACCGGACTTTCAGGAACCAGCCGACTTCATGATTTATTTGTAAATATCGAAGGAATGACTCCTGCGGAATATAAAAACGGAGGAAAAAACCTTGAAATCAACTACAGTTTTGCCGAAAGTCCGTTTGGGAATATTGTTGTGGCATCTACTAAAAAAGGCGTTTGTTTTATGGCTTTCGCCGAAGATGAAATCACAGGATTTATTGCTCTCAAAGATAAATTTCCGAATGCTCAATTTTATCAAAAACTAGATTTATCACAGCAAAATGCTTTATTCATTTTTCAAAACGATTGGAGCAAATTATCTGAAATAAAACTGCATTTAAAAGGAACCGATTTTCAATTGAAAGTCTGGGAAGCTTTGCTTAAAATTCCAATGGGACAGCTTTCTACTTATGGTTCTATTGCAAATCAAATTCAGAAACCCAATGCATCGCGCGCCGTTGGAACAGCGATTGGAAGTAATCCAGTTGCGTTTTTAATTCCGTGTCACCGTGTTATCCAATCTTCAGGAACATTTGGCGGTTACATGTGGGGAAATACCCGAAAAACAGCTATTATCGGCTGGGAAGGTGCTCAAATAAATCTATAGTTTTTTTGCCACGAATTACACTAATTGCACAAATTTTTTGTCACATTATAAAAATAAATTCGTGTTCATTCGTGTTCATTCGTGTAATTCGTGGCAGAAAAAAATCTCAATCTAAAATTTAATCATGCAAAATATACAATCAAAAATTGCTTCTCAAAATTGGGAAAGCATCACCGAATCTATGCACGAAAATGGCTTCGCTATTATTCCAAATATCTTAAATAATGAACAATGTGAAGACTTAAAATTCGATTATGATAATCCAAATCTATATCGAAAAACCGTTGTCATGGAACGCTATCGATTTGGTTTAGGCGAATACAAATATTTTAATTATCCGCTTCCTGATTTGATTCAGGACATTCGAACTTCGATTTATCCTAAACTGGCTCCAATTGCTAATTCTTGGATGAAAGCCTTAAATATCAATACCGTTTTTCCAATAAATCATTCCGAATTACTACAACAATGTCACGATAATAATCAGCTGAAAGCAACTGTTTTAATTCTAAAATATGGCAAAAGCGGATTCAATACTTTGCATCAGGATTTGTATGGAGACGTTTATTTTCCAATTCAAATCGTGCTTTTTCTAAATGAACCTGATGAAGATTTTACAGGTGGCGAATTCGTTTTGACACAACAAACGCCAAGAGCGCAATCGAAAGCTATTGTTTTAAAACCTAAAAAGGGAGACATTCTGGTTTTTACAACCAATTTCAGACCTGTAAAAGGTTCGAAAGGTTACTATCGTGTGAATATGAAACATGGAGTAAGTGAGATTCTTTCTGGTGAACGACATACGTTGGGAATTATTTTTCATGACGCTCTTTCATAATTTTATCTCTCGCAAAGTCGCGAAGTCGCAAAAAGCAATTACTTAACTTTGTGTTTTAAGTTTTCTTCCTTTGCTTCTTCAATAAAGACAAAGACTTTGCGTTTTTGCGACTTTGCGAGAAATTTATCTTTAAAAAATATGATTAAACATAATCAAATTCAAGATTCAGATCTTCGAAATAAAATTAAAAAAGGCGAAATTTGTTTCGGTGGCAACCAAAAATTAAAAATCTACGGAACGCTGAAATGTTCTTCGGGAAAAAGAATGAAAAGAGAAAATCGGGTTTTCTTTTTATCTGAAAATGAAGCCAAAGAAAATGGTTTCAGACCTTGCGGACATTGTATGAAATCGGAATATCATAAATGGAAAAATGGACTTATTTAATCCTCAAATAGACGAAACAACAAATCTGCTTCCAAAAGATGGAACGGTGAATTATTATGGAAAATGCTTCTCTAGACAAGAAGCAGATTTTTATCGTGATACTTTACTAAAAACAATCGAATGGAAAAATGATGAAGCTGTTATCTTCGGAAAATTGATTTTAACCAAACGAAAAGTTGCTTGGTATGGCGATCAAGAATTTGAATATACCTATTCGAATACAACAAAAAAAGCGTTGCCTTGGACTCCTGAACTTTTGGAATTAAAGAAAATTATTGAAGAAAAAACTGGAGAAACTTTCAATTCTTGTTTGCTGAATTTATATCATACTGGCGAAGAAGGAATGGCGTGGCACAGCGATGCAGAGAAAGATTTGAAGAAAAATGGAGCAATTGGATCAGTAAGTTTTGGTGCCGAACGCAAGTTTGCTTTCAAACATAAAGAATCTAAAGAAACGGTTTCTTTAATTCTGGAACACGGAAGTTTATTGGTAATGAAAGACGAAACACAAACGCATTGGTTACATCGATTGCCTCCAACAAAAACGACTCAAAAACCAAGAGTAAATTTGACTTTTAGAACTATTGTGAGATAAAAAAGTTACTTCTTTTTTGTCGCAACATTTTCATATGAGCGTATTAAAGCGTCTTCAAACATTTCGGGTCTTACTCTTGAAAGTTCGACAATTGTCCAGCCTTGTTTTCCCCATTTGTTCGGAACTTCATAGAAAATCTTTTCGCTTGACGCACAAAAAACAGACTGATCTATTTCGCTTAATTTTAAAACGGCGTGATTATTTTTTTCGTTAAAAGTGGCAAAAATCTTCTTTTTGATTCGAAAGGAAGTTTTCTCGAAATGAGGTTCTTCAGTCGCATCTGGAAATGACATTGCTAATTTTCTGAATTCTTCAATTGAAACCATAATATCATTTTTTAAAGATTAAAGTTTAATTTTTACCAGCCTTGATTCAGTCCGTTTTTCAATACCTCATCGTATTTTTCTTTATCAAAAGAATATAAGTTTGGAGCTTTGTGTGCAACGTTACTTTTCTTTTCATCCAATTTAGTAAGGATTCCGATATTGGTAATTTTGCGTATAAAATTTCTTCGATCGAGCTTTTTGTCCAAAATCGTTTCATACAATTTTTGCAGTTCAGGAATCGTAAATTTCTCTGGCAACAAATTGTAACCTACTGGCATTAAATTCAATTCTGTACGTAAAGTGTCTAATGCTTTGTCTAAAATTTCTTTATGATCTAAGATTAATTCGGGAACTTCTTTATGATCAATCCATTCAACAACTTCATATCTTCCTGTTGGATTTGGCAGAATTTTAGAAAAATCTACCAAAGCATAATATCCAATTGTAACAAAACGGCGAGTTAGCCATTTTCCTTTTTCTTCTTCGATTTGAAGAAATTCCAGCGTTTTTTCATCAAAATGCTGATGGTTGCGATTTACTTTTCCAAAGGTTGCAAATTGTCTTAAAAATACTCCGTCAACACCTGTTCTGCCATTCAAAACCGTGATTGCTGCCGTATCAATATCCTGATCTACAGGAATAAAACCGCCTGGCAGAGACCATTTATTGGCACGTTCTACTTTAATCAATAAAACTTTTAATTGATTATCGTGAAAACCAAAAATGACACAGTCTATAGAGAGTCCGGGCTGATAATTTTCGTTATTATCTAAAATGTCTTTTAACATCAGATTGGTATAAATTCTTTCTTTTAATAACTCTGCAATTTACTTCATTTTTATAAAACTGAAATATTTTCTAAAAACAAAGACTTCACTTTTAAAAACAGAAGTGTTGAAACTACAATTTTAACGTAAATTTAAAATCAAATTTAAAAAAAATAAGTACATTGCGTCATTATAACACATTAATGATTTTAGTTGTTATAATTCAATCAAAAACAAAGAAAAATAATACAAGCTGTTCCCATTTTTCTTCAAGTGAGCGTAGAAATTTAAATACAGAAGTTATGATTACCAATCCTTTAAAAGACATCAATAAAAAAATTAGAACCAGAATCTGGTCTTCATTTGGTTTTGTTTCGAAAACTTATCTTCTGGAAGAATCTCTAAGATATAGTGAAGAACAGGAGCGAATCTTTAACGAAATGATTGTTGAAACTGATGTAAAAGATAAAAAAGCAAAGCGAGAAGCTTATGAAAAAGCCTTGTATGCATCTTATAAAGGAATTGGCGCAATGGATTTTATAAATACCGTTTTAAAATAAATACCTACACATTTTTATAATTTATAATGCAGGCCTCACTTCGGTGAGGTTTTTTATTATAAATTTTACACTAAAATGAAAGAAAATGGTCATTTATTAATTATTTTAGCCACTTTAAAGTAAGAATATACCCCTATAGAAAAAGTACATGGAAAACATCATTGAATCAGAAAGTTACAAAATTCAAAAACCAGAGAGCTGGGCGCCTACAATTAATGACGATCAGCTTATTGACTATATACAAGAATCCGATTTCTCCAACAAGCAAGTTGAAGAAGGTCGTGATTTCTGCTACTTCTTAGATAAAATCTACTACACAAGCGATACTGAAAACAGTGAATATGCTTGCGTTGCCTATACGTTGAACGAACCATCAAATCTTGAAAGTGCTTCTGTAAGAGATGTTGTGGTAGAAGAAAATGAAACGTATTTGATACACAGAATCAGTGTGTTGAGAGATGGCGTTTTGATCGATAAAATTCCTGACACTAAAATTAAAGTTTTAGATAGCGAAAATCAGAGTGAAGGCGGGATTTTGAGCAGCAACAAAAAGGTAAATATTACGATTAAAGATTTACGTCTTTATGATGTTTTAATTACGGAAGATTCGCGTACAAAGGTTTTTACAGATCGTGATTTTATGCGAAAAGAATTTCTTAAGTATGTGTATGTAACGCCAAGTACTTACTGGGCTTATGGCAAATACAAGTTTTCTTTTATTAATGACAGAAAAGAGGCTATCACATACAAAAAAACATTCTTTAGAAATGAAGAAGGAAATGTTTTGGAGCCAGAAATTAATTTCTTGAAAAAAGGAGAGAAATTTGTAATCGAAAAAGAAGATTACATCAACTCTTTCGATTCAAACCGAGAAATTGCTCCTTTTATTGATTTTGCAACAGATCGCAATTGGACTGATTTATCAAATTATATTTCTCCGCTTTACGAAGAAATATACAGTAAAGCTTCTTTAACTGAATTTGCTCCAAAATTGGTAGAAAAGCTAGATGCAATTGCTGATCAAGATGAAAAATTGCAGTTTGCCATTGATTATGTGCAGAACCACGTTTACTATGTTTACAATGCTGATGAAATGAACGGTCACAAACCGCAAGAACCATCGGTTACTTATGAAAACAAACAGGGAGATTGCAAAGCTAAATCGGTTTTGTTGAAAGTGGTTTTAGATTATATTAATGTTGATGCTTCTGTTGTTTTGGTTAATTTCAATTCTGACCATTACATGAAATATTACCTTCCGTCGTTATTGACTTTTAATCACGTTATTGTAAAAATAAATTATAAAGACGAAACTTATTTTGTTGATGCTACTTCGAGAGATGAATTTGGATTAATTGAAAATCGCGGTTATATCTATTTTATGCATTATCTGGAGGTAAAACCAAATCAGGAATTACAGATTAAGAAACCTTCTAAATTTCCTTATTATGGCATCAATGAAAAAGCAGATTTCAGTGCTCAAAATAATACTGGAACACTAAAATTGGTTACGACTTACAAAGGAAATCGTGCCAATTACATGCGTAAATATTTCAAAAACACGAACAAAAGAGAGATCATTGACAGCTGGAATAATTTCTTGTTTTATACTTTAAATTATTCGAATGATAGAAATGGAACTGACATCAGAACCATTTTTAAAGATGCATCGATCGAAATTGTAAGTGATGATAAAAAACTGAATGAGTTTACGATTCAATATAATACTTCTATTGAAAATCCGTATTTTACTGATGCTGAGAAGAATCGCTTTTTAATGTATTTTGATCGTAATGTGGTTAAAAATTCTGCTCGTGATTTTATTCATACGGACCTTTTGTTCTGGCATAATTTTGATAACGAGAAATACGAAATCAATTTAGCAACAGATCAAAAAATTGACACTCAGGAAAAATATACAATTCAGGAAAGTACAATTACAAATCCTTATTTTGATTATACAAGTCGTAAAAAAGTGACTAAAAATAGTGCTTCTATCTATGTTGATTTTAAACCATTAATCAATTTAGAAATCCCAAGCGAAGATTTTGAAGATTTTAGAAATGCACACCATGAAGTTGCTGACAGTAATTTCGGAATTGGAATTGATATTATCGAAGAAGGTTTATTGAATATGTTGAAATACAGTTTCAAGAAACGTCTTAAATAAAATTTGATATAAAAAAAGCGGGATTTTAAAATCCCGCTTTTTTATTTAATTTACTAATTCAAAATCATATTTTAATTTAATATCTGCTGATGAAGTTCCGATCATTACTTCAAAATCTCCTGGTTCTGTTCCCCATTCTAATTTATTATTGTAGAAAGAAAGTTTCTCTTTGTCAATTGTAAATTCGATTGTTTTAGATTCTCCCGCATTTAATTTCACTTTTTGGAAATCTCTTAATTCTAAAACTGGTCTTACAACAGATCCAAATTTATCTTTTAAGTATAATTGCGCTACTTCTTCTCCAGCTACTTTTCCAGTATTTTTCAATTGGAAAGAAACTTTGATTGTTTCGTTATTTTTTATTTTAGTTGAAGATAATTTCAAACCAGAATAATCAAAAGTTGTATAGCTTAATCCGTATCCAAAAGGAAATTTCGGAGAGTTTTTCAAGTCGATATAAGCTGAAACATAATTTGTTGCATTTTCATCTTTTGCAGGTCTTCCTGTGCTGAAATGATTGTAATAAATTGGCACCTGTCCTACTTCTCTTGGGAAAGTCATAGGCAATTTCCCAGACGGATTGTAATCTCCAAATAATACATTTGCGATTGCATTTCCTGCCTCAGTTCCTAACCACCAAGTGTAAAGAATCGCTGGAACATTATCCGCAGTATAATTGAAAACTAAAGGTCTTCCCGCATTTATTAAAACTACAACTGGTTTTCCTGTAGCCATAACTGCTTTTACTAAATCTTCTTGAACTCCTGGCAAATGAATGTCGCTTCGGCTTTTTGCTTCACCGCTCATATCATGTCTTTCGCCAATACTCAAAATTACAACGTCAGCTTGTTTTGCTGTTTCAACTGCTTCTGCAAAACCGTCTTTGTTGTCACCAGTAACATCGCATCCTTTTGCGTATAATAGTTTCGTGTTTTTGCCTACTTTATTTTGCAAACCATCCCATTGCGAAACCACCCATTGATCGTATTTTACCTCTGGAAGTTCAACAGCCCAAAATCCCATATTGGCTTTGTACTCTTTTACCATTGGTCCGATGAAAGCAATTGTTTTTACGCTTTTAGAAATTGGTAAAGTTTGGTTTTCGTTCTTCAATAAAACGATACTTTTCTCTGCCATTTCACGAGCTGCTTTTCTGTGCTCTGGATTGTTTAAAGCTTTTTCTTCACGTTTTCCATCCGAATATTTGTAAGGATCATCAAATAATCCTAATTCGAATTTCTTGCGAAGAATACGTCTTACGGCATCATCAACTAAATCAATAGAAACTCTTCCTTCTTTTACTAACTGAGCTAGATTACCACGGTAAGCATTACTTTCCATATCCATATCGCTGCCTGCAGTAATAGCCGAATAAGCTGCTTCTTTTAAATCTTTAGAATAACCGTGAGCGACCATTTCTCCTATTGATCCCCAATCTGAAACTACGAAACCTTGAAAATTCCATTTTCCTTTTAAGATATCTCTTTGCAAATGAGCATTTCCAGTTGCTGGAATTCCGTTAATATCATTAAATGAATTCATGAAAGTTGCCGCTCCAGCGTCTAAAGCTGCTTTAAACGGAGGCAAATAAGTCTCCAAAAGCATTCTTTCGCTCATGTCTACTGCGTTGTAATCTCTTCCTCCAACTCCTGCTCCATAAGCAGCAAAGTGTTTTACGCAGGCCATAACAGAATTTAATTCACCCAATTTGTTTCCTTGAAAACCTTTTACTCTCGCGTAAGCAATTTTAGAACCTAAATAAGTATCTTCTCCTGCACCTTCCATTACACGTCCCCAACGAGGATCGCGACCGATATCTACCATTGGAGCAAATGTCCAGTGAATTCCGCTTGCTGCTGCTTCTGTCGCTGCAACTCTTGCACCTAATTCGATTGCTGCTAAATCCCAACTTGCCGCTTCCGCTAAAGGAAGAGGAAAAGTCGTTTTGTAGCCGTGAATAACATCTTGTCCAAACAACAACGGAATTTTAAGTCTTGACTGCATCGCCAATTCCTGATATTGTCTGGTATATTTTGTTCCTATGACATTTAGCATCGAACCAATTAAACCTTGTTTGATTTCGGCTTGTTTGTTCGGATTAATCGTAATTGGTCCAGTTGCCTGGTTGTCTCCAGTGTACTGATTCAACTGACCGACTTTTTCTTCAATTGTCATTTTTTTCAACAGATCATTGACTTTCTGATCTATTGACTGCTGTTGTGCCGACGCCATAAGCGACAGCATAAACAGCGTAATTGTGGTTACTTTTTTCATAGTTTAAGTTTTTACCAAACGTAAGTAGCGACTGCTCCAGCATTTAATGTGGTTGTGGTTTGTTGTTGGTTGTGTTTAATATTAAATGTTTCTGCCGAAGCTCCGTCATTTTCTACAATTAAAACAGTTTGTCCTGATGGAGTTTTGAAAGCTACATTATATAAGTTACCTGCAATATTACTTCCTATTCTTACCGAACCTTCTGGAACAAATTTAGAAGCGTGTCCGATAATATAATATCCTACTTCTCTTTTGATATTTTGATTTTGATCAATCATCAAAGCGCCTTTACAAGTTGAACATCCGCCTGGCGTAAAAGGTTTGTAGAATTCATCATTTGCCAATCCCCAAGAAAGTGCATTTTTACTCCAGTTTCTCATTGAACCAATTACTACATTTTTTACACTCCATTTTAAATCGCTTTCAAAATTGCTTCCTGATCCTGTGTATTGTTCTGTAAAATACAAATCTTTATTTGGAAATTCATTATGAACAGTTGATAAAGCGCTAATATCACCTTCGTACAAGTGAAAAGCCGATCCTGCTACAAACGGATTTGCTTTTGGATCTCTTAAAATTGTCAAAGGATATTCTGGTTTGTTACAGTTGTGATCGTAAACAATGATTTTGGTTTTAATTCCTGCTTTCGCGAAAGCAGGACCTAAATTATTTCCGACAAAATCTGCTTGCTGTTCTGCCAACATCAATAAACTCGGATTGTTTCCTGGATGCAAAGGTTCGTTTTGAGGTGTAATGGCATCAATAACAATTCCGTGAGATTTCATTGCTTGAATGTATTTCACGAAATATTCTGCGTAAACTTGATAGTATTTTGGTTGTAAACTTCCGCCTTTTGAGCTTCCGTTGTCTTTCATCCAAACTGGCGGAGACCACGGAGAGCCCATTATTTTAATCTTTGGATTTATAGCTAAAATTTCTTTTAAAACCGGAATTACATCGTCTAAGTCTGGTCCAAGATTAAAGTGTTCCAGTTTCAAATCGGTTTGGCCTTCTGGCATATCATCATACGAAAAAACTTTCTCATTCAAATCTGATGCTCCAATACTAATTCTTAAATAACTTAAACCAATTGCATTGTCTTTTCTTGAAAATAATTCCTGAAGTAATGCTTCTCTTTTTGACTTATCTAATTTTTTAATAGCCTGAGCGCTTCCTCCTGTTAATGAAAATCCGAAACCTTCTACGGTTTGAAATTTCTCAGCTGAATTTATTTCAATGGTTTGATTTGAATTTGTTTCTGAAGCAAAAGCCAAATCAGTTTGTTTTTTAAGTTTTGAAGTTTCATCTGTTGTGGTAATCCAAGAAGAAACTTTTCCAGTATTTTTTACAGCATTTGTTGAAGATCCACAGTTGAACTGCATTGCAATTAATGGCAGCAAAACTAGGATTTGAAGTTTTTTGTTGATGTTTTTCATTTTAATCTATTTCTATTAAGACAGGCAAATGATCCGACGGATATTTTAAATCCTTTGAATCACTTAACACTGCGTGTTTTTGAATTTTTAGACCGCTATTTTTTGAAATAAAAATGTAGTCTAACAATAATGTTACGGCTTCGTTGTGTTTAAAATCGTTGAAAGTTCCTGAAGGTCCAAAAGGTTTTTCTACTGAAACATCTTTGGTATCGTCCATCACTTTTTTGATTTCTCCAATTTGTGTTGTGTTTGGTTCAGAATTGAAATCACCCATTAAAAAAGCAGGATAATTTTTAGTGTTTAATTCTTTCATTTTAGAAAGAGCAAGCTGTACGCCTTTCACTCTCGCTTCTTCGCCCATGTGATCTAAATGCAAATTGAAAACCCAAAATGTTTTTTTAGTTTTTAGATCTTTAAAAAGTCCGTATGTGCAAACTCTGTTGCATGCTGCATCCCAACCTCTTGAAACCACGTTTGGAGTTTCAGACAACCAGAAAGTATTTGATTGCTCGACTTTAAAACGATCTTTTTTATAGTAAATCGTGCAAGCTTCGCCTAAACCTCCTTCTTCTCTTCCCACTCCGAATTTGTTATAATTTGGCAAAGCCGCCGCAATATCTAACACTTGATTTGGCGTTGCTTCTTGAACTCCGAAAATATCCGGACTGTAAAAACCAATTTGAGATGTAAAATAATCTTTTCGGTTTGGCCACGCATTTTCTCCATCTGAAGCAACATCCAAACGGATATTATAAGTCATAATTTTTAAATTCTGACCATAAAATGAGTTCACGGTTAAAAGCAGCATTACTGCAAAAACAAGTTTGTTTATCTTTTTCATGTTAAAAAATTTTAATCTGGTAAAGCTAGTGTTTGCAAGACTTTAAAGAAAAAAATCTATTTAAAACTTATGTTAATTATATACCCTTACATAATCAATTTCATAAGTTGATCTTTGAAAATTTGGATCGACTGCTCCACCAAAATTTCCTCCCATTGCAAAGTTTATAATCACAAAGAATTTCTCATTAAATGGAGTTGTGCTTGAGTTTTTGTAGGTGTAAAACAAATTATCATCTACAAAAAATTTGATGTTTTCGGCATCCCATTCGGCAGCATAAATATGAAACTCCGTTGTCGAATTTGGAGCCGTTGTTGTTTTGGTATCTGGCGTATTCCCTGAACGTCCTGGAGAATGCAATGACGAATGAATTACATTTGGATTGTTCCCAACTGATTCTAAAATGTCAATTTCTCCGCATAACGGCCAACCTGCAGTATCGATATTATCTCCCAATAACCAAAAAGCTGGCCAAGTACCGCCGCCAACTGGTAATTTTGCACGAACCTCTGCTCTTCCGTATTTAAATGAAAATTTACCTTTTGTCAGCATTCTACTTGAAGTATATTTACTTCCTTGATAATCTTCTCTAATTGCTGTGATTTTCAAAAGGCCACCTTCGATTTTTACATTTTCAGAGCGGTTTGTGTAATATTGCAATTCGTTATTTCCGAAACCGTTTCCAGTTCCTAAATCGTAACCCCATTTATTAGAATCGGGAGCTCCATCTGTATTAAATTCATCTGACCAGATTAATTTTCTGGCTACGAAAATATTTACTGTTGCAGAAGTATTAGTGTATTTTATTCCGTTAAATGCTGTAACATCAATGGTATAGGTTTGCGTTCCTGGCTTGGTAAATTCATAGGCGAAATTGCTGGTTGTAAACTCTTTTGTTTCGTTGTTTACCACAATTTTATAAGACTTCGCACCAGCAGCATCTATTTTTAAATTAATTTTTCCGCTTCCGTCTCCATTTGGCATTTCGGCAGTTTTACCTACTACATCAACTTGCACAGAAATTTTATCAGGAGTTACCACTGGAGGAGTTTCAGGCGAATCGTTGTTACTGCTGCAAGACTGAAATACAAACAATAGGATTAAAGTAAAAATTCCGGCTCTATTTACGAGATTAATCATTTTCATCTTTTTATTATTTAAATGGTTTAGTTAATAAATTGAATATCAAGATAAATATTATTTCTTCTACTTTTTGTTTTTTTAATAACAAAAAAATTCAGGTTAAAAATGAGTTTTAAAATTGAAATGTTATTTCCAAGTGTAAGTCCCAACTGATCCCGCTTCTAGCGAAGTTGTTACCCATTTCCCATTAAATTTAATATTGAAAGTTTCTGTCGCAGAACCGTCATTTTCAACAATCAATACTTTAGAACCCGAAGGCGTAATGAAAGCAACATTTTGCAAATTACCTCCAGAATTACTTTCAATTCTAGTTGATCCCATTGGAACAAATTTTGAAGCATGAGCTATAATGTAATACGCAACATTACGCTGAAAAGTATCTCCAGAAGTTATCGTAATAGCACCTTTGCACATCGTACAACCGCCATCTGTATGTGGGCCGAAATTTTGATTGTTGGCTACATTCCATTCTAAAGCATTTCTACTGTAATTTCTCATTGATCCGATAATTACATTTCGAAGATGCCATTTTAAATCGCCATCAAAACTACCTTCAGAAGAAGTCCATTGCTCTGTAAAATATACGTTTTTAGTCGGATAAGAATTAAAAACATTAGTTAAAGCGCTAATATCTCCAGCATATAAATGGAAAGCCGATCCGTCTACAAATGGAAATGCATCTGCATCTGCCAGAATTGCTTTTGGATAATTTGGATTATCGCAGTTGTGATCGTAAGCAATAATTTTTACGCTTAGATTTGCTATTTTAAATGCTGGTCCTAAACTATTTTTAATAAAAGCTCCCTGATCTGTTGCAGACATATACATACTTGGATTATTCCCGTCATGCAAAGGTTCGTTTTGAGGAGTTACAGCATCGATTGTAATTCCTTCTGCTTTCATCTGCTGAATGTACTTTACAAAATATTTAGCATACACATCATAATATTCTGTTTTCAGTTTTCCTCCTTTAAAACTAGCATTGTCTTTCATCCAAATTGGTGCAGACCAAGGTGTTGCTAAAATTAAAATCTTTGGGTTAATCGCCAGAATTTCTTTTAGCATGGCAATTAGATTTTTATCTTTTTCTAAACTAAATTTTTCTAGATTCAAATCTGTTTCTCCAGCCGCAAGATCATCATACGTAAAAGTCGATGCACTTAAATCTGAAGCTCCAATACTAATTCTGATGTAGCTTACTCCGATTGAATTTTCACCAGAACCAAATAATTCCTGCAAAAGAGCAGTTCTTTTTGTTGGATTTAATTGATTTATCACATCAACGCTTCCTCCTGTTAAAGTGTATCCGAAACCATCAATAGTCTGATATTTTTGAGCAGCATTCACTTCAATATTTGTGTAGGCATTTGCTGTTGTTCCAAAACCCAATATTCCTGATTGTTTTGCCAATAAAACACTTTGGTTGCCTTTTGTCAGCCAAAAATCGACATCATTTGTAACTACTACCGGAGGATTTACAACTGGAGGATCTACTGGAGGGTTTTCTACTGGATCGCTTGAAGAAGAGCATTTTACTTGAGCCAATACGGCTGCCATAAATAAAAATGCTTTTGTGGTATTTTTTAAATTAAACTTCATTTTTCGTGGTTATTTAGTTAGTTGACAATTAGTATACAATTGTCTGTATAGCGTGTGCCGGAATTCTAATTGTGGTTTTTTCCGTTTGATTTTCTAGCGAATAAACAATCTCTTTTTCAGATTGATTCATTACTACGGTAATCAATTGTCCGTTAGCATTTTTGAAAGAAGTACTTAATAACGATTTGTCGCTTATGGTTTCTAACACTCTTTTTGCATTTGGTCTAATGAATTTTGAAAAATGTCCAATATAATAATACATTGGCGTATAGATTAATTCATCTTTTGTTGTATCAGCATGAATCGGTGCGAAACAGAAATTTCCAACATGATTTGGACCTCCTTTTTGGTCTAAAAGAATATTCCAGTCTGTCCAACCTACTGTTCCGTTATTAAAATCATTAATCATATTAATTCCGTAACGCTCTGCATTTCCCCAAAACTGATATTTTGAAGCATCAAACTTTTCGATACAGCCTTCAGTAAAAAGAAGATTTTTATTTGGAAAAGCTTCGTGAACTTGTCCTACAGATTCAAATTGAGGCGGGCCTCCGTTCCAAGTTTCATACCAGTGAAATCCAATTCCCCAAGCATATTTAGAAACTTCCGGATCTGAGAAGACCAGATTGGCTCTTTTGGTTAGCATATCTCCTCGGTTGTGATCCCAAATAATAACTTTTTTAGAACCCAATCCTTCTTTTTCTAAAGTTGGTCCAAGATGATTTTTAAGAAAATCTCTTTCTGCTTCTGGAGTATAAATGCAAGATTCCCAGCTCTGTCTCGCCATTGGTTCGTTCTGAACTGTCAATCCCCAGATCGGAATTCCTTCTTTTTCGTATTCCTTTATGAACTTCGTATAATACAATGCCCAAGCTGGAGCAAATTCAGGCAATAAAACGCCGCCGTGCAAAATATCATTATTGTCTTTCATGAAAGCTGGGGGACTCCAAGGACTGACAAATAAAGTTAGTTTTCCGCCGGCAGTTTCAATTGCTTTTTTAATTAAAGGAATTCTATATTTGCGATCGTGGTTTATATTAAAAGTCTTTAGTTCTTTGTCTCCTTCAGAAACATAAGTATAGCTGTCACTGCTGAAATCACAGCTGTGAATATTTGTTCTAGCTAAAGAATAACCAATTCCTTTATTTTTATCGTAATAAGCAGTTAAGAATTCCTGCTGTTTTTTAGGCGATAATTTTGCAAAAACTTCTGCGCTTGCATCTGTAATTGCACCTCCGATTCCGAGGAAGGTTTGGTCTGTTTTTTTAGCATTTACAGCAATTGATACTGTTGATTTTTTTTGTGTGTTGTTTGAAATTAAATCATTTGACAATGACAATTTCCAGTTTGTATTTTCGGCAGTAGTAAAAACCTTTATTTTATTGTTTTTTTGAGCTATTATTTGTGAATTAAAACAGCTTAATTGAATAAAGGCAAAGGTTAATAGCAATATTGGAGTTGTAACTTTCATATTGTTCTATAAACAGTTTTAAGGTAAAGTAAATGGAAGGCTAATAACTAATTCAAATTAGCCTTCTTCATTACTTCTAACAAAATATTAGTAAACAAGTGTTTGTATAGCATGAGGCGGAATTTTTACTTCTGCCTTTTTATCACCAATAATTAAATTGTATGTAAGATCATTTGCTGATTGGTTCATGACAATAGTTGCCATTGTTCCGTCAGCATTTAAAAAAGATGTGCTTAATAAAGCGCTTTTGCTTGCAGCTGTGCTTACGCGAACAGCATTTAAGCGAATGAACTTTGAAAAGTGTCCAATGTAATAGTAAGATGGAGTGTAAATTAATTCTCCTGTTGTCGTATCTGCATGAATTGGTGCAAAACAGAAATTTCCAACATGATTAGGGCCTCCGTTTTGGTCTAAAAGAATATTCCAGTCAGTCCAAGCCACTGTTCCGTTGTTAAAATCATTAATCATATTGATTCCGTAACGTTCTGCATTACCCCAAAATTGATATTTCGAAGCGTCAAATTTTTCGATACAACCTTCGGTAAACATCAGTTTTTTATCTGGATAAGCTTCATTTACTTTCCCAACATTATCAAACATCGGTGCGCCGCCAGACCAAGTTTCGTACCAGTGAAATCCCATTCCCCAAACATATTTTGATGCTTCAGGATCTGAGTAAATTACATTGGCGCGGTAATTCATCAAATCACGGTTATGATCCCAAACGATGATTTTTTTATCGCCAAGATTTTCTTTTTTCAAAGTTGGCCCAAGATAATTTTTGATGAAATCTCTTTCTGCTTCAGCTGTGTAAATACAAGATTCCCAAGTTTGAACCGCCATTGGTTCATTTTGAGTAGAAGTTCCCCAAATCGGAATTCCTTCTTTTTCGTAAGCTTTAATAAATTTTACATAAAAATTAGCCCAAGTTTGGTAGTATTCAGGAAGTAAAGTTCCTCCTTTTAATACATTCTTATTACTTTTCATAAAAGCATTTGGTGACCAAGGCGCAACATAAGTTGTCAATTTTCCACCTGCTTTTTGAATGGCTTGTTTGATTAATGGAATTCGATATTGTCTATCATGATCAATAGAAAAAGTCTTCAGATCTTTGTCTCCTTCTTCGATATAAGAATAGCTTCCACTGCTAAAATCAGAACTTTGAATTGTTGTTCTTAGCAAAGAATAGCCAATACCTTTTTGTTGATCGTAGTAAGCATTTAAAAATTCTGCTTGTTTTTCTTTTGAAAGTTTAGCAAATATTTCGGCGCTAGCATCTGTAATAGCCCCTCCGATTCCCATAAAAGTCTGAAACTTTTTAGATGGTTGTACGAAAATCGAAGTTTCGGTTTCCAGAGGTTGTTTTGCGGCAGAAAAAGTCAAATTATCTGTAGTAGTTAATCGTAACTTAGAGTTTTCTGCGGTAGTATAAACAGTTATTTTTTTACCCTCGGTTGTAAACTCTTTTTTTGTTTTTGGCTGTTGTGCAAAAGCTGCAGCAGAAAACAAAAGGCATATAATTTTTAGGCTATTTTTTTTCATTCGCTTCTCATTATTATGTTTTAAAATTGAAGTTTAGAAGAAATCAAAAAAATGAGTTCTACCCTTTTGAAGGATTTAAAAAATAGCCCATACTCATAATGATTATGGGCTATTTACAACCAAACTTAAACTTAAACTTAACTTAACTTTTTATTTTCCTCTGAACTCAACCTTTTTAATTGTAATTGGTTCATTACCTGTTTTATTACTTCCAGATCTAATTACAAGGTATATTGTACCGTTTTCAGAGAATTTAACTACATTAGAAACTGTTTTCGTTGCATCATTTTTCACACATCCAACTCCAGATAATCTTCCAGAAAATTTAGCTTTTCCGCAACCATCCCAAGTACTTATTCCCATAACTCTGTTTTCTTTATACTCAGTACCTAGAACTGGCGCTGTTTTACCAGCGTATACTTCAAACCAAGTCTCATCTAAACCACTAGGGCAAGAAATTGTCATATCGATTGTGTACTCTCTATCTTTTACAACTTCGATAGCTTGATAAATACCTTCTTGAGCACCTCCGCCTGGCAAATGAATTGTAGCACCGTTAGCACTGTAAGACCAAAAAGCAGCACCTGATGGGCTTAATTGTGTACTAGTCCATTTAGCTTGATCTGCAGCTGTTACAAAATTTCCGCCTTGAACTAAGTTTCCTTTTGCAGGATCTGTTTGTGCTACTACAATCTGTTGAGAAGAAGTTCCAGTAGCTGCTCCTGCTCCATAAGCTGTATGCGTAACTGTGTAAGTTCCTGCATCAGGTAAAGAAATCACTTGATTCATTTTTCCTGGACTTGCACCATCACCAGTATCCCAATGCGAAACAATAACTCCTTTAGGTTGCGCGGTTAGAAGATAAGTATTCATAGCTCCTGCAACTGGTGTTATAGTAAACGAAGCGTCAACATTTGTAGCTACAAGCGGATTCTCATTAACTTCTTCACTACAGCTGTTTAGTGTTCCTAATGCTAAAGCTAGCATTAGGTATACACTTTTTCTAAAATATATATTTAGGTTCATTTCTTTTTGTTTTGGTTATTAGTAAATACTATTGGTAATTAGGATTTTGTTTCAATTTAGTACCATTAAGCTCTGTGTACGGAATTGGTAAAATCTCATCTGTTCCAGCATCAAAACCTCTATCAGATAATGCTGCTGCTGCATCTCCCCATCTTACTAAATCAAAGAATCTATGTCCTTCACCTGCTAATTCCATTCTTCTTTCATGTTTGATGGCCTCTAATGTTACAGGAACAGAACCTAATCCAACTCTCTCTCTAACTGCATCAAGTAACGCTTGTGCTCTTGGTCCAGAACCTAAAGCTTCTGCTTCCATTAAGTAAGTATCTGCAAGTCTAATTACATAAGAGTTTTGTTTGTAGTTCAACTCTGAGTTACCTCCACCAGTACTAACATCTGACTGTCTTGGAAGATATTTGTTTAAGAAATATCCAGTATCTTGGTAAGCTGGAATATAATCTGCTTTACCAGCTGCTTTTAATGCTTTTAAATCAAGAATTGTAGCATCTTTACGTGGATCACCTTGCATTGCATCATATAATTTTTGAGTTGCAACGTTGAAAGCCCATCCTGCTGGAAGATCTGGTGCATCAGAACCTTTTGGTCTAGAGTATCCTCTTGGTCCAACCATGATGTTTAAAGAGTTTCCTTCGTCTTTACCGTTACCCCAGAATGTCCAATCAGAGTTACCAGCACTACTGTGAGATACTTCGATTATTGATTCTTTGTTGAATTTGTTTGATGTTACCCATAGGTCACTATATTTATCCAATAATTTATTACCATATTGGTTTGTCGCTCCTGGAGTACCATTTACTTCAGCCAAAACTGCTGCTGCTTGAGGTTTTTTACCTTCAAACAAAAACACTTTTCCTAAAAGAGCCTGAGCAGCTCCTTTATTAAATCTTCCTGATTCAGTATCTGCCGCCACAGTATTTGGTAAATCTGCAATAGCTTCTGTTAAATCTTTTTCGATTTGAGCATAAATTACTTCTGGTGCAACTTGTTCAGGATTATAAATCGTTTCTGTAGTTAACGGCTCTAAAACTAAAGCAAGGTTTTTGAACATTCTTACTAAATTAAAATAGTAAAATGCACGTAATGTTTTAGCTTCTGCAGCAAATCTCTTTCTAACTCCATCGTTCATTGAAGCAGCTGGTAATTTAAATAACAAAAGATTTGCTCTCGAAATACCTTGGTAATGATCGTTCCAGTAACTTGATGGAATCGTAATTGAAGAAAGTGAGTGTGTAGAGAAATTTTGAATTCCAGTTCCATCTGTAGAACTACCTCCACCAGCATAAAAATCATCAGAACCAGCATTTAACATTGCTACTAAGTTTTCGAAACCACCAGTGTTTTTTCTCAATGGATCGTAAACTCCTACTAAAGCAGCATAACACTGCTGTTCGTTAGAAAAATAAGTACTTGTATCAAATTTTCCTTCCGGATTAGTGGTCACAAAATCTTCTGAGCAAGACCCTAAAACAGCCAATGCTACAGCCACATATATATATTTAAATTTTATCGTTTTCATGATTCTTTATTTTTAAAATTGAACGTTAACTCCAAACAAAATAGATCTTGCTTGTGGGTAAACCCCTTTGTCTATACCAAAAACTTGGCCTCCAATTTCTGGATCAAATCCAGTGTATTTTGTAAAAGTGATTAAGTTCTCTCCTGTTAGATAAAAACGTAATTTATCTGCTCCAATTTTAGATGATAAACTAGCTGGCATTGTGTATCCAAGAGTTACTACTTTTAAACGGAAATAAGCTCCATCTTCCAAGTAAAAATCAGACATGTTAGTGTAGTTTTTATTTGGGTCATTATTTGTCAATCTTGGGTAATCGTTTGAAGTTCCTTCTCCAACCCAACGCTCTAAAGCTTTAGTTTGATAGTTTGCATTAAGTACATCTAATCTTCTTAAACCTTGGAAAATTTTGCTTCCCGCAGCTCCTTGAGTAAATGCCATAAAATCGAAGTTTTTGTAGTCTAAATTTACTGTGAAACCAAAAGTATATTTAGGAATATTTGTTCCTAAGAATTGTTTATCATCCTCAGTAATAGCTCCATCACCATTAGAATCTACCCAACGGAAATCTCCAGGTCTAGCATTTGGCTGAATTAAACCTCCGTTTGCATTTTTGTATGCTGCAACTTCTGCTTCATTTTGGAAAATTCCAGCTGTTTTAAATCCGTAGAATTCGTTGAATGAATGTCCAACTTGTGTTCTAGTTACAGGTCCCATAGATTGGAAAGAAGCATCTCCAACAATGAAATTAGTAGATGATCCTACATAAGTAATTTCGTTTTTCAAGTAAGCAAAGTTTGCATTAACTCCTAAATTAAAGTCTCCAAGTCTTTTCTTGTAACCTAATTCAACCTCAAAACCTTTATTGTCCATATCTGCAATGTTAGCAGAAGGTGCATCAGTTGCTCCAACATATCCAGGAATTACAACGTTCCTTAAGATTCCTTTTGTTGATTTTTTGAAATAATCAAGTGTAAGAGAAAAATCATTGAATAATTTTGCATCAAGACCTACAGTAGTTTGAGATGTTTCTTCCCATCCTAAGTTCGCGTTTGGCAAAGTAGAGTTTCCGTATCCTGTTGTGATACTTCCACCATTTCCAATAGTATAATTGTAACCTCCTACAACCGTAGCTCTATATTTAAATTCTTCGATATTATCATTACCTACAACTCCATAACCTCCACGGAATTTTAAAGTGTTTACCACATTGTTTTCTTTCCAGAAACCTTCTTTAGAAACTACCCATCCTAAAGAGAATGAAGGGAAAACTCCAAATTTATTGTTTTCACCAAAACGAGTTGATCCATCACGACGAACGATTCCTGTGAAAAGATATTTCTCCATGTAATCGTAGTTAGCACGTAAAAACAATGAAGCCAACTTGTGTTCTACTTTATCGCTTGTTCTTGTTGTTCTATCAGCTTGAGGAATATCAAAATTCCAAGAAGCATCTTTGTAACTTGTAATTGGAAGACCAAACATTGTTGTTCCGATAGTGCTACCAATATTTTCTACATAAGCTCCTTGTCCAGCTAAAACACTTACATTATGCTCTCCAAATTTGTTAGCATAAGACAAAGTGTTTTCTAAAGTCCAAGAAAGTGCTTTTTCATTATTTTGGTTGTAGTTATTTCTGTCAGCTTTCATGTTTGGGTTTAAGAAGTTAACCGGAGTAAACATTTCATTCCCCCAGTAAGCTAACTTACCACCAAGTGTTGTTCTAAATTTTAAATGACTAGTAATGTTAGCCTCTAAATAAGCATTACCAACAAAATCGTCTGACCAGTCAAATCCTCCTAATCTAGTTTGAGTATAAGCTAGAGGGTTTGTCATCTCTTGTTGTACTAAAGAAGAAATTCCGTAAGGATTTCCATTTGCATCTCTAACAACATTTGGATTTGTGTAGTAACCAGAGTTTGCAACAGCAGGATCAGTAACTACAAGTGGAGTAAGCGGATCTAAGTTGATTGCAGAGCTTAAAGGTCCACCAAACTCATTGTTTACGTTACCAATTCCTTTAGTTTTTTGGTGTGTGTATCCAAAAGTCTGTCCGAAAGTAAAATAATTAGAAATTTTGTGTGTTGAGTTTAATCGGAAGTTTTTCTTTGTATAGTTAGAAATATCTGTCACAACAATACCTTGTTGATCTTGAATTCCGAATGAAGCGTAGAAAGTAGATTTTTCACCACCACCGCTAATGCTTAATTCATGTGTGTATCTGAAAGCAGAGTCATTAAAAATTGCATCCTGCCAATCTGTACCTTTTCCAAAAGCTGCCGGGTTTGCATATTTAATAGCGCCACCATCATTTAAAGACTTTTCATTCATGATAGTTGCATACTGAGTAGCATTCAACATATCTAATCTTTTAGCTGGAGCAGAAATACCTGCAAAACCATTATAGTTCACAGAAATTTTTCCAGATTTTCCTTTTTTAGTAGTTACTAAAATAACCCCAGTAGCAGCACGAGTACCATAGATTGCAGCAGAAGCAGCATCTTTAAGCACCTCGATAGACTCAATATCAGATTGATTGATAAAACCAACTGCACCAGCATCAATAGCAATTCCGTCAACTACCCATAAAGGATCATTTCCACCTTCTCTAAAAGTAGTGATACCTCTTACACGAACTTTAGAAGCTGCACCAGGACTTCCAGAAGTAGCAGCAACAGAAACCCCTGCTACTCTACCTTGTAAAGACTGCTCAACTCTTCCGTTTGGTACTTTTTCAAGATCCGCTGCTTTTACACTAGAAATAGCTCCAGTTACAACAGATTTCTTTTGAGTACCGTATCCAACAACTACAACCTCATTTAAAGATTGTGATTCTGGTTTTAATTGAATAGTAATTTTTGTTCTTCCGTTTACTGCTTCTGTTACTGTAGCGTAACCAATAAACGTAACTGTTAATGATCCGTTTGAAGGCACTTGCATCTGGAACTTTCCGTCAAAGTCTGACGCAGTAGATTTAGTAGTACCTTTTAATAAAATTGTTGCACCTGGAACAGGCATACCAGTTTCATCTTTAATCATTCCATTTACTGTGACATCCTGAGCCACAGCTATAACCGAGAATAACAAAGATGAAATACAAAAAACAAGTAATTTTGTTAATTTCATTTTTCTAAAAATTTTGGTTAATTAATTAGTAATTTGATGCAATACTAAAACTAAATTTTTACTTTTCACACTCATAAGTCATTACAAAAACACATCAAAAAGAAAAAAATAATATTATAAAAACACATCAAAAAAAACATAAATTATTGATTTTTAAATATTTAAAAAAACAAAAAATAGTACTAAAGAAAAGTTAATTTAAAAAAATAACACTACATGATATTTTCAGAAGAATACTTTGCTAAAAATTATCAAAACTACAACGTGATAGTATCTACTATTACGTTGTAAATCGTTATTATATAAATAATTAGATATACAAAACCATCATTTTTCACAAAACATAAAAAATAAAGAATATCATTTTTTTACCCTACTTTTTTTACATTATCCATAATTATTCTTGCTATAAGAAAAAACTTATTTTGTAAAATTTTACAAGAAATTACGTTCTTTTAAAGGTTTTTTCAAGCATAAAAACTGAAAATTAGCACCCAGAAAAATCGAAAAAACGTCATTTTTGGTACAAAATGATGAATATATCCATTTTTAGATGAAAATCTAATCCTTAAACTCTGGCTTTGTCCAAAGCGTTTTTAAGGGCTTTAAACGATTTATAGTGATAGAGAAAGAAGAAACCGAAGAGAACATTACAAAAGCTTTAAAGGCATTAAAAGCGCTATAATTTCGCATGTTAGATCCTTCAATACTGCTTTAAACAAAGATGGAAAGAGAATTTATTGGAATATGCCTTAGAAATCGAATGAAAGAATGTATTTCTAATTTATAATCACATTTTACGGCTATATTCGAGTAGTTTCATCAACAAATAATTCAAGTCATAATAAGGCAAAAAAAATAGCCCATAATCGAAATTATGGGCTAAACCAGGCAATAAACTTAACTTAAACTAACCATAGTTTAAATCTTAAATATGCTTCATTTTAGAATGAAGCATAAAATGTTTGAAATTCGAAAAAGGAATTTTTTAGTCTTCCTTTTTCGAAATAACTAACACAAAATATTTTTATTCAGGTTTAAAAATAAAAGTCCAACCTGTTTTATTTGCATCATTATTACTTAAATGAAGAACTAGTCTAGTTTCAGTAAGCTCAATAACTTCATATATGCCATCTGCATTACCTGCTTCATATCCTAACATTTTAGAATTGGAAATGGTCAATAACTTATTCTTAATATCTAGTTTAAAAGCACCTTTTGTAGGCGTAGCTGTTTTTGTTTCATAATGATTATAGTTTGCCGCTCCGTTAAGGTCAAAATGCATTTTTCCATCAACATCAACAGGCACTTTATCCCCAGAACCACCGGCATTCCACCAAACTACATCCCATTTATCTTTACCTCCATTGGCTATGTCTGGAGACATATACCACCAATGTCCGCCATCTCCTCCAACACCATCAAAAACCCATGTTTTACCAGCAGATGTGTTCTCACTTACTAAATCATACCAATCTTGATCTAAACGTGTATCAATCCTGTCGACCTGAACATCAATAGTCTTTGTAAAAAACGTAGCTCCTAAAGTTCCAACAAAAGTAAAAGTCGATTTACCTGGAATTGGATAAACAATAGTTGTCTCATTCGTTAGTGATTTGTCTAAACCATAGTCCCAATAACCAGTAACTCCAGGCGTATTCATGCTAAGCGTAATTTTATTACCTCCTGGAGGAGATTGAGTAGCTACTAATTCGACTCCGGCAACATCGGTTGAATCCGCTAAATGTTGTTCATCTACAATTGGATCACACGCTGAAAAAATCAGCATAAAGACAACAATTAGTAAATATTTTATATTATGAATTTTCATCTTTCTAATTATTAATAGTTATTAAAATATTACCAACCTGGATTTTGATTGTAAACTCCATTTAATAGTCTAACTTCAGTTTCAGGAATCGGAACTAACCCTTTAGTTTCAGATCTGTATTTTACACTATAATTAGCAGTAACACCAGAGTTTCTAACTTGAATTACATCATTAAAAGCAGTATCAACATCACCCCAACGAACTAAGTCAAACCAATGTAATCCTTCGAAAGCTAATTCATGCAAACGCTCTGTTTTGATATTATCAAGAGAATAGCCAACTGGCCCTAGATTAGCTCTAAGCCTTACTGCATTCATACCTTCTGGTGTTTTAGTAATTTCAGAATGCATTAATAATACATCAGCAAAACGCATGAAAATAAAGTCTTGAGCATGCATTAACTGCATATCAGTAATTTTCCAATCATACATCTGAACAAACATTCCAACATTTGATCCTTTACCATTATCGTGCTGTAATGAAACATATTTTTTATTAAAATACCCTGTTTCATGATCTCCTTTATCTGGTGCATAACTAGCTGTTCCTTGTTCAGCTTTGCCTACTTCAAGTATAGAACCTCTCTTTCTTGGATCGGCATCATCCCATCCTGTAAATAATTTTGGGTTTACAGTACACCATCCCCAACCTTCTCCAAAAGGTGCTAATGAGTTACCACGCAATGAATTAAACAGAGCAAGTCTATTAGTATAACTTTGACCATTTGTCCAATCCCAGTTACCAAAAGAATATCTTTGCATAAACATCGTTTCAAAGTTTCCTGTTCCAAATGTTGGTGTAGCACCATCTTGACCTACCCATGATAAACCTTCTGTTGCTGCCCAAGGCAGTACAGTGTCACTTTTTGCACTTTTATTTACATAAGAATATGGCCAAAGATTTCTAAAATCAGATGCTAGCTTATAACCGCTATTATTGATACAATCATCTAAATAAGCCCCAACTTGTGTTGCTGTTAAAGCACCGCCTTCAACAAGAGGCAAATCTGTCGTTGCTTGCTTTTCTATGTTGCTCATGTAACCTGTATAAAACAAAAATACACGCCCCATATATGCTTCTGCAACCCATTTATTAGCATGACCGTATCTTGCAGTCGGAATGCTTGGAAACGGTGTAGAAGGCATAGTTTCGATAGCTAGTTTTAAATCAGATGCTATTTGTGCGAATGTCTCACTGTAAGTTGATCTAGCAACTAATCTATCTCCATCATATTTTATAACCAATGGCACTCCGCCAAAGAATTTTGCTAATCTGAAGTAAAAGAAAGCTCTCATAAACAAAGCCTCTCCAAGCGCTTGCTTTTTAAACTCATCTGCTTGTTGTGGTGTATCAAAATACTTAGAAAAATCTGCAGTTGGAACTTTTTCAATAATGGCATTTGCTCTCGAAATTCCGTTATATGATTGTCTCCACATATCTCGATAGGTATCTTCAGCAGGATCTTCAAAATTATCTACCCATTTTGCAGATTTATCATCAGGACCTCCTCCGCCAAACATCATATTGTCCATCAAGTTTGCAGCTACTTGTTCTTCACTATGAACATTCGCTGTATAGATAGCATTGTAAATACCTGCCATTGCTTCGTTTATATCAGTAGGAGATTTATAAAAACTTTCTAAACTCTTTTCTGAAAGGTTCTCCGTATCCAGTTCATCATTACAGCCATACACTGCAAAAATTGCTGAAATTGCTACTATATATCTTAGTTTTTTCATTTTCAATGTTTTAATTATTAGAAATCTGCACTTAATCCAAACATTACTGTTCTAGATTGTGGATATAAACCTAAATCTACTCCCGAAGCCCATGAATAGTTTGTATTATCTCCTCCCCAACGCACTTCTGGATCCATACCATCATATTTTGTAAATGTGTATAAGTTATTTACAGCAACGTAGAATTTAAGATTTGAAATAAATTTAATGTCTTTCAATAATTCATTAAAATTATAACCTACTGTTAAATTGTTAATTCTCAAATAATCAGCATTGTGCATGTAGATATCAGAAATATAATTTGTATTTCTATTTGACACAGAACTTAAACGAGGCATTTTGTTTGAAGTTCCCTCTCCGTGCCAACGATCAAATACATCTGAAGTATAGTTTTGTTTTGGACTATCAGCAAATGATCTGTACGATTGCATTACCTGCATACCGTATTTCCCAGCCATTGTTGTGTTCAAATAAATGTTTTTGTACTCGAAGTTTAACTGGATTCCTAATTGGAAATTTGCATTTGGATCTCCAAGAATTACTTTATCTTTTTCATCAATAACACCATCGTTATTTTGATCAACAAAACGAACATCTCCAGGACGTTGGTCACTAAAATACGGTTGACCTGTAGGTCCTACATATGCATCTACTTCTTGTTGGTTCTGTAAAATTCCAGCTGTTTTAAAACCGTAGAAAGATCCAATTGGATAACCTACTTGCGCTCTAGAAATTTCTGAAGTTCCTTGTGATAAAACGTGAGGCAAACCATTAATTATACCATTTCCATTGTCAATCCTTGTAACTAAATTTTTATTGAAAGCGCCACTTACCGTTACGCCATATTTAAAATCTCCTACTTTGTCTTTCCAAGATAAAGAAAGTTCAAAACCTTTATTTTCGATATCCCCTCCATTTTTGTAAGGATCATCAGCACCCGCAGTTCCTGGTAACTGTGCTTTAACCAACCAGTCTCTAGTTGTTTTCTTATACCAGTCAAATGTTACTCCTAATTTTGAATTGAAAAAACTTGCGTCTAATCCTAAATCTAACTGTTCAGATGTTTCCCAGCTAACTGATGGATTTGGTACTGATGCAGGATATGCAGTCTGGCCAGAAACCGGTTTAGTATCTCCAAAAAAGTAACCAGGGAAAGCATATTTAATACTAGATGTATAATAGAAAGCATAATCTGTATATTGGTTACCATTTTGTCCCCAGCTAGCTCTCAACTTCAAGAAATTAAGGTATTTTGAAGTACCTGCCATGAAATCCTCCTTGCTAACAACCCATCCAGCAGCCACTGACGGAAAGTTACCATATTGATAGTCTTTGGCAAAATTAGAAGATCCGTCACGACGTATAACAGCAGAAAGAAGGTATTTTTCTTTATAATCATACTGTGCACGTGCAAAATAAGACATAATTGCACCTCCACCAGCAGCTTTATCAAAACCTGTGGTATTAATATCTGCTATAGAACTCGGGCTTTTCGTATTGTCTAAATAAGCATATTTTGGATCATTAGGAAATGACAAACCATTTCTTGAACCGTAAATATTATTTTCAACAATTCTTTGCCATAACTCTGTACCAATTACAGCGTTAATATTATGATTTCCAATTTGTTTTTGATACGAAAGAGTATTCGTCCAAGTTGAATTTGCACCAAAATACTGAGATTGTGTTGCACCGTCAACTGCATCATTGTAAAGTACTCCCAAATGGTATGTTGGATTCATTGTTCTGTTGTAACCAAACCATGAATCAATTCCGTAAACCGTTTTAAATCTTAAGTTCGAAATTGGCTCAATCTCTAAAAATACGTTACCTATAATTTTATGATCTTTTGGATAATTGTAATTACTTCTGTAATACATTACCGCCAAAGGATTTGTCTGGTTTGTATTTAAACCGTCTAACGTAGGCGTAAATCCGAATTCACTAATATTTCTATCAAGTGATGTTTGCCAATAAGCTGGTTGCAATGGATTTTGCGTAAGAGCATTATGCAAATCATTACCATAAATATTACCGTTAGAAACATCACGTTTTTGAATATTTGTATACGTTAAATTTTCTCCTATCGTAATGATATTGTGGCTATCATTCTTTTTCAAGACCATTTGCGTATTCAATCTTGTAGTCAATCTTTTAAATCCAGCATCTACGATATTACCACCTAAGATACCATCTTGATCGAAATATGAAACTCCAAATGAATAGGTAATATCTTCAGATCCTCCAGTAATATTAATAGAATGATTTACTATTGGAGCGTCTTTTTTAGACATTTCATTTATCCAGTTTGTTCCTGTCCATCCGTTTTGCAGTTTATTCCATATATCGTTTCCAAGCTGAGTTCCTGCTCCAGGATAATTTCTCTCTAGCCAGTCATTACTAGTTAACATCGCTTTCCAATCGTTTGGTGCAAGTCCATCGTTAACTCGTCCTTCATCTTGGATGTACATATATTCTTGTGCATTTAAAGGATCCAGATTTTTGTAGATGTTTTGAATTCCAAAATAAGTATCATAAGAAATTCTAGCCGGTCTTCCTTTACGCCCTTTAACTGTAGTTACCAAAACAACTCCATTTGCTGCTCTAGAACCATAGATCGCTGCAGATGCAGCATCTTTAAGAACGTCTATAGATTCGATATCTGAAGGGCTCAAGTAATCTATATCTCCTACAGCAACTCCGTCTACGATATACAACGGATTAGAATTTCCGATTGTACCGATACCACGGATTACAACTTTAGTACCAGCTCCCGGCGAACCACTATTTCTAGTGATACTAATACCTGGCGCAATACCTTGAAGAGCTTCCATAGCCGATCCAGTGTTCAATTCTTTTAGTGTCTCTCCTTTTAAGTTTGTAGAAGCACCAGTAATCAAAGCTTTCTTTTGTGTACCATAACCGATAACCACAACTTCATTTAAACTTTGAGATACTGCTTTAAGAGCAATAGTAAGTTTGGTTCTTCCGCCTATTACCTCATTTACAGTTTCAAAACCAACGAAACTAATAGTCAAAGTTCCATTAGAGGGAGCACTAATCTGAAATTTCCCATCAAAGTCAGAAGCAGTTGCTTTGGTTGTCCCCTTTACTAAAACCGTCGCACCTGGGACGGGTAATCCACTTTCGTCATTAATGATTCCATTTATTGTCACATCCTGAGCCAATGCGACAACTGAAAACAGTAAAGACGAAACACAAAAAATAAATAATTTTGTCAATTTCATTTTTCTAAAAATTTTGGTTAATTAATTAGTAATTTAATGCAATGATAATGTTAAATCTGAAAAAATTCATATTAAAATTCTTTACAAAAACACTTCAAACTAAATATTAACACACTACAAAAACACAACATTTATTTTTTAAAATACTTATTTACTGTATTTTAGCTATTAGAAAATTTTGTTATAAAAATGTTAATTAAAAAAAACGTATATTACATTAGTATAACGGCAACTATTACGTTATAATTTAAAAGAAAATCAAAAAACGTGATTTATTATCATTGATAAATCAACAATTTAAAATCAAAATAACGCATTTCTAATAAAAATATATTTAAAATTTTATGAAATCCATAGTTAGGTCTTTTACATTAATTTTATTATTTTTCTTACAAATAAAGGGTTTTTCGCAGGTAAAAAATATTGGAATTCCAGATATAAAAAATTACAAAAGATCAGAATATAAAGGTGGAACGCAAAACTGGAGTATTGATCAAGATAAAAATGGCAACATATATTTTGCAAACAATAGCGGTTTGATTCAATTTGATGGTTCAAACTGGCACAAATACTCTTTACCAAACAAATCTGAAATCAGAAGTTTAAAAATTGATGCATTAGGAAGGATATTTGTTGGAGGAAATAACGAATTTGGATACTTTAAAAATGACGAAAAAGGAATATTAAAATACCACTCGCTCTACAATCTTTTAAGTCCAATAGACAAAGAAAACATCAATCTAATCTGGAGAATTCATATTTTTAACGGAGAAGTTATTTTTCAGTCTTTTAGCAAAGTTTTTTTTCTGAAAAATGAAAAAGTAACTACGCTTACTGCTCCACACAAATTTCAATTTTCATTTTTAGTCAACAACCGCCTATATTTTCAAGACAAAACACTTGGAGTGCTTGAATATAAAAACAGGAAACTTACAGCCATAAAAGGAACTACTGTTTTTAACGATAAGGAGATCTGGTCTCTTTTCCCGCTGTCAAACAACCGATTATTATATGCAACTCTAGAAAAAGGCCTTTATGTTTCAGAAAATGGCGTTATCAAACCATGGGCGACAGAAGCCAACGAATTTATCAAGAAGAATACTTCTCTGGGCGGGTCAATCATTAAAAACAAATTTATAATACTTAATTCTGTATTAGACGGAGCAATTATTTGCGATTTAAACGGAAAAATAATTCAACATTTGAATCGTCAAAAAGGCATTCAGAACAACACAATATTAGCTTCGTTTGTAGACAATAAAAACAATATTTGGCTTGGATTAGATAACGGTATTACCTTCATAAATGAAAATTCTCCTTTCTCTTATTTCGACTATAGCTACAATATAGGTACTGTATATGCCTCTACGATGTATAATGGAAATCTTTATGTGGCCACAAACCAAGGATTATTTTATCATCCTTGGGGAGGTTCTTTCAAAGACAGCCCGTTTACAAGAGTTGAAGGAACAATTTCTCAGGTTTGGAATATTCAGGTTCTAAATAATGTATTAATATGTGCCAGCAATAGTGGTGCTTTGATTATTGAAAACAACAGAGTATCTAAAATACTTGATAACAAAGGTTATTTTGGATTTAAAAAAATACCAGATCACGAAAACTACATAATAGGCGAAAGCTACAATGGGTTTTCGGTCTTCAAACGTTCTTCAACAGGATACGATTACTTGCATCAAGTAAAAGGATTTGATGAAACCACAAATAATTTCTCTGTAGAAATAGATGCAAATTATTTATGGCTAAAGAAAAATCCTTTTTTATATCAAGTGAAGCTCTCAGAAGATTTACAACGATTTGATTTCATAAAAAAGCATGTCAATATTTCTGAGAAATATAAAGGAATAAATAGTATCCAAAATATCAATGGTAAAGTTTATTTTCAAGTGAAAAACCATTTTTACAGATATTCTGTGGAGCAAGAAGCGTTTTTTGAAGATAAAAAGATAACCAACTTATTTAACGGAATTCCGACTATCAATACCTTAATTGAAGATCCTGCTGGCAATCTTTGGTACGCGTTTAATGAATCTCTTGGCGTATTAGTTAAGAACAAAAATGGAACTTTTGCAAAGAAACAAGCCATTTTCTCCAACTTAACCGGAAACTTGGTAAACAATTACATTTCTGTAAATACCATAGACCCTCAAAACATTTTTATCGGATTGACAGACCGTTTGGCGCATTACAACTCGACAATCCCGAATACATTTATGACAAAACCAAAAGCTTTTATTGAAAGCTTTACGAATCCTGGAGACACTATTTTAACAGGCAATTTGGCCAACAAACTAGATTCATACAGCATTCCATATAAATATAATCGTGTCAAATTTACTTTTGCATCGCCTACATATGAGAATCAAGAAAATGTGATGTATTCATACAAATTGGAACCTTTTGAAGAAAATTGGCGTGGCTGGTCATCAACAGCAATAAAAGAATATACCAATTTGAGGGAAGGCAATTATGTAATGAAATTAAGAGCCCGAAACAGCTATGGTATAGAATCAAGCATCACAGAAGTCGAATTTACAGTATCTCCTCCATGGTATAGACACTTCTTGGCTTATTTGTTTTACCTCGTACTCATTCTATTAGCAGCGTATTTAATCTCAGTCAGAATTAAGCTAAAGATTAGAAAAAATAGATACTACGAGACAATTGAGCAGAGAAGATTATATCTTGAAAAAGAGTCTAAAATCAGACATGAACAGCATGATTTGGAAAAAGAGATTGAAAAACTGAAGAATGACAAGCTTCAAATTAAAATCTTAGCTAAAGATAAAGAACTAGTAAACAATTCTTTGCAAGTTGTAAAAAAGAATAAAGTTTTGAACGGAATCATTCATAAACTGAAAGATATTGATACTGGAATTTTAGATGAATCCACCAAATCTGAGTTTAGTAAACTGCATAAAAGCATTGTAAAAGAAGTAAATACAGATAAGAGCTGGAAAGACTTAGAAAAGCACATTAAAAACGTTCATTTTGAGTTTTTAAAGCGTTTAAAAGGACAATATCCAACTATTTCTCCGAGAGAATTAGACTTATCTACCTATTTATTAATGAATATGTCTACGAAAGAAATAGCCGAAATTATGAATATTTCGACAGGTGGAGTTGAATTGGCTCGTTATCGCCTGAGAAAGAAATTAGGATTAAATAAAAAAGAAAATCTAATTGGATTTTTAATGAGTATTTAAAAAGAAAGCCATTCAATACTGAATGGCTTTCTTTTTATAAAATATAATCTAAAGTTCGCTCTAAGGCCATACCTCTGGAACCTTTTATCAATATCATATTAGAATCAAATTTAAAGGTCTTTAAAAACTCAGCAAAAGCATCGAATGTTTCAAAAAACTGAATTTTTTCATTTGAAATCTTATTAGCAAAAAAAGCTTTTCCAATTAAAAAACATAAAGCCTCTTTTTGATCTGCTAAAGAATCGACTATAGCTTTATGCTCCTGAAGACTTTCTTCTCCTAACTCAAACATATCTCCAAGAATCATAATCTTATTTTCCTTGTCTAATTGAAGAAAGTTAGCAATCGCAACAGCCATACTACTCGGATTAGCATTATAAGCATCTAAAATAATCTCATTTGAACCTTTTTGCATCATCTGAGATCTATTGTTTGCAGGAATATAATTCTCAATAGCGCTCTTTATATCGTTTTCTTTTACATCAAAATATTTTCCAATTGCCGTCGCCGCATTAATATTATTAGCGTTATAAAGTCCAATTAAATGAGATTCAATTGAAAAATCATTGTAATCAATAGCAACAAAAGGATTTGCTGTAATATTCTGAATATTTAAATCTGCACTTTCTTTTTTCACACCAAAAGTAAATGCTTTAATCCCTTTTGATTTCTCAATCTGAATTGGATCTTCCAGATTTACAAAAACAGTTTTCTGGTTTGCTGCAAGATATTGGTACATTTCACTTTTACCGGCAATTACACCTTCAACTCCGCCAAAACCTTCTAAATGCGCTTTTCCAAAATTGGTTATGTATCCAAAATCAGGTTGCGCAATTTCACACAAAAATTGAATTTCTTTTTGATGGTTGGCTCCCATTTCAACAATTCCGATTTCTGTTTCTTTCGTAAAAGAAAGCAACGTCAATGGCACGCCAATATGATTATTTAAATTACCAATAGTTGCTTTAGTTTTAAACTTTTTTGACAAAACAACATTGATTAATTCTTTTGTTGTAGTTTTTCCGTTACTACCCGTTAAAGCAACAATTGGAAGCCCTAAATAGGTTCTGTGAAATTTTGCTAATTCTTGAAGTGTTTGCAAACTGTTCTCTACCAAAACAGTTCTTTCATCTATAAAATAAGATTCGTTGTCAATAATAACAAACAAAGCTCCTAAATCTAACGCTTCTTTAGCAAATGTATTAGCATCAAAATTCTCTCCTTTAATAGCAAAAAACATCGAATTCTTTTCGATTTTTCTTGTATCAATAGACAGAGAACTGCATTGTAAAAACAAGTTATGAATCTCTTGAATATTCATTTATAATTTTTTAAATATGTCATAAAAGTAGAAAAAAAACAATAAAAAAATTCCAAATTCCAGACTGAATATTCAGCTTTTGGAATTTGGAATTTTCTATGTTTTAATTCCTAAATATTAGTTTCTAGGAGACTTTCTTTTTTCAGCTTTAGAACCTACTCTAGACATTGCACATCTGAAACCAATGTAATCAGTTGCCATATCTTGTGGGAAGTATCTTCTTTGTGCTGGGTCTAACCAGTAAGCTCTATCTCTCCAAGATCCTCCTTTGTAAACTCTTACTTTATCATCGATTAAAGTAGTACGTTTACTAGAGTTGTCATATTTTCTGATCATTTTTCCTAAACTGTCTGTTGTAACGTTGTGTTTAGGAGAATTGTACATTGCTTGCTCTGTTTTAGATCCAGACTCTGAATCACCAAAATCGAAATATCTAGAAGATTGTTTATCACCATCTCTGTAGTTGATATTGTCGCTAGTGCTAAAGTTTTGTCTTAAATATGTCTCTTGCTCGTCAACCGGAACCTGAGCAATTTCTCCAGGAAGGTTTCTAGCGATAACTTTACCATTACTTAAAGTGTCATATTTAATTGTAGCAGTAGAAACGATTTCAAGCTTACCATCTTTACCGATTTTGTTTTTAGCGTATTGGTTTCCTCTGTAGTAGTTGAAATCATTTGCTTCATTATCAATAATAGGTCTGTAAACGTCAGCTACCCATTCTGCAACGTTTCCTGCCATATCATAAAGACCGAAATCGTTTGGTGCATAACTTTTTACTTCATTTGTAATATCAGCTCCATCATCTGACCAACCTGCAATTCCACCGTAATCACCGTTTCCTTGTTTAAAGTTAGCCAATTGGTCACCTTTATTTTTACGTTTGTTAGAACGTGTATAATCTCCAGACCAAGGATATTTCTTTTGTCCTTTGTAGATGTTGTATTCTCTTTGTCCAACGTCTGCAGCAGCTGCGTACTCCCATTCTGCTTCAGTAGGAAGTCTGTATTCTGGTAAAATAACACCAGATGAACGTTGAGCATAAACGTTTTTCTCTTCAGGAACTACACCGTCTTTACCAGCTTTAGGTCTTCTTCCGTTAGGGTTTTTCTTTAATACTAATTCTTCATTTCCTCCATAAGTTGTAGATGGAGATGCAACATAAGCTTCAGTATTAAATAAACTTTCAGCACTTACATCATTTGTTTTAGCGCCTTTTTTAAGATAACCATTTTTTTCTAAAACAGCCTCGTTTACACGGTCTGTTCTCCATTTACTAAATTCAACAGCTTGAATCCAGTTTACACCAACTACAGGATAGTTAGCATAAGAAGGGTGTCTTAAATAGTTATTAGTCATCGTTTCGTTATAACCTAAACGATTTCTCCAAACTAATGTATCAGGAGATGCTCCTTCGTAAATATTCTTGTAATTTTCTTCTGTTGGTGGAAAAACTTTCTTTAACCACTCAAGGTATTCTAAGTACATACCGTTCGTAACTTCGGTTTCATCCATATAGAATGATTGAACGTGTTGTTGAGTTGGTGTGTTATTCCAATCATGCATAACATCATCCTGTACTTTACCCATAGTAAACGTACCTCCTTCAACAAAAACCAAACCAGGACCAGCCTGTTGTTTTTTACCTGCATTTCTGGCAGCAGTTCCATTCTGACTATCTACATCCCAGCCAGTAGCTCTAGAAGCATGGCTCGAACTCGATTTTTTGCTACAACTAGCCGTGCCCAACATCAATACCATTGACATCATTAACTGCAAGACTACAATTTTGTTTACTTTCATACTCATTCTTAGGTGATAAATTTAGGTGCTGCAATATAATAATTAACATTTAATTGGCAACATCTGTTCTCATAATTTTATTTAGCTGTTTTTTACCAGAAAATAACCTTTAGTTACGAACGCAAAAATATACTTTTTATTATTACTATAACATGAAATACTATATTTTTACTTACTAATTATTTTTTAATTAAATTTCGGTTTTTAAACTCATGAAACAAGCAATACTTATTTCTCTTTTTCTATTTCCAATTCTCTTGTTTTCCCAGATAAATGGGACTTCGACGATAGATTGGCAGAATAAAAAAGAGATAAATTATGGCGAAAATAAATTCACAATTCCATACTTCACAGGAAGCAGTTTTCGCTTCGACATTACAAAAAAAAGCATAACGTTTCTTCAAAATCTAAACCAATCGAACGTTTCAAACGGCAGTTCTGTACAAATTAGCAACGTCATTTATGAAACAATTTCAAGAGCAGATTTAGGAGATTTAACAACCGAAAACATCTCTGAAAAGCCAAATGAATCCTTAATAGTTACCAATGCAAGAGATCTCAGATACTCTTTTCTTTCTTTATCTCCCATAATTAAGGAAGGAAACAGCTATAAACGCATAAAGTCTTTTTCTTACAATATTAGCAACGCCAACGCACGAACTGCAGCCACTTCTTCGTTTCAAAAATCAGCAGCGATTTCAAATTCTGTTTTAGCTTCTGGCGACTGGTATCGCTTTTATATCCAGAAATCTGGCGTTTACAGAATAGACAGGTCTTTTTTGCAAAGTTTGGGATTTGACGCTTCTAAAGTTGATCCGAGAAAAATAAAAATCTATGGAAATGGCGGAAGAATGCTACCTCTTGCAAATAGCGCTTATTATCCAAGCGATTTAACAGAAAATGCAATACAGATTGCAGGCGAAAATGATGGCGTTTTCAACAATGAAGACTTTATTCTTTTTTATGCCGAAGGAACTGACAATTGGAATTCAGAAAGCCAAACCAACTTAAATTTATACGACACCAAGTCCTATTATTATATCACAGCTTCAGGAGGTGACGGAAAGAGAATTCAAAACCTAAATCAGCCAACTGGGAACACCTCTTTAGAACTAAACACGTTTGATGACTATCAGTATCATGAAATTGATCAAACCAATATTGTTCATCTTGGCCGTCAATGGCTCGGAGAATCATTTGACATTAATCAAGAACAAGAATTTTCATTTAGCTTTCCAAACCTTGACACTACTATTCCTGTAAAAATAGAAGCAAGTGTAGCATCGGCATCCTTAACCACTACTTCTTTTGCAATAGCTGCAAACGGTCAAAATGCAGGTTCGATAAGCCTTTCTCCTTTAATTACAAATTCTGATACCAAATATACCACAGGAAAATTGCCTTCAAATGCCCAATTTACAGGAACAGACAATATCAAAATAAAACTTACCTATAATAATAATGGTGTTCCTGGATCAAAAGGCTACTTAGATTACATCAATTTAATTGCAAAACGAAAACTTTTAGGAACGGGCAAACAATTTCATTTCCAATACAACGCGGCTGGTTCTACAGCAGGAATTGTCAATTATACAATGGGCAATGCATCGAAAATAACACAGATTTGGGACATCACAGACCTATATAATGTATCTAAAATAGAAAATGCCAACCAAGCTTCTTTTAGCTTTAAAGCCAATTTGGGAGAAATCAGAAAATATATTGCGATAGATCCTTCAGATTACTACGCTCCGTTAAAAGAAAATCAGTCGAAAGTTGCCAATCAGAATTTAAAAGGAACCATTTTCAGAAACAACCAAAATACTTTTCAGGATATTGATTATGTCATCATAACTCCAAAATCATTAGCTTCTCAAGCTGAAAGATTGGCTAGTTTTCATAGAACAAATTCTAATTTGAATGTAAAAGTCATTTCTTTAGAAAACATCTATCAAGAATTTTCTTCAGGCAAGCAAGACATTGCTGCTATTAGAAATTGCGTAAAATACATTTACGACAATGCTTCCTCTTCAGACAAAAGAGTACGTTATGCAAATCTGTTTGGAGACGCTTCGTTTGATTATAAAGACCGAATTTCTAACAACACCAATATTGTACCTATATATCAATCTCTAATAAGTAACACCGTTGGCGAAGCCTCATTTGCTTCTGATGATTTTTACGGATTGATGGATTCTAACGAAGGAGTTGTTATTCCTTCTCTTGCCGGAATTGATATAGCTATTGGACGAATGTTAGTTTCAGATAATGCGCAAGCACAAGAAATGGTAAATAAAGTATTAGAATATCACGACACAAAATCATATGGAAACTGGAGAAACAATGTTGTTTTAATTAGCGACGATTCTGATAAAGCCGGCGACCAGACTTTACAAGCAAATCAAAATGTACTTGCAGACCAAATCGCTACAGAAAAACCTTTTTTCAATATCGATAAAATATTTTTAGACGCTTACACACAAGAAGCTTCTGCGGGAGGATCGCGATATCCTAAAGCAAGAACCGATTTTTTTAATGCTTTTGAAAAAGGTGCTCTAATATTTAATTATTTAGGACACGGTGGAGAGGACGGACTGGCGAGTGAAAGAATTTGGGAGAAATCAGACGGACAAAATCTAACCAATCAATACAAGTATCCTTTATTTATTACCATAACTTGCGAATTTTCTCGTTTTGATGATCCCACAAGGCCAACTGCTGGCGAATATGTTTTTTGGAATCCTAAAGGTGGTGCTATTTCAATGTTGACTACAATTCGCGAAATCGGGCAGGCAAATGCAGAAGAATTCAACAAAACACTTAGCAAAAACCTTCTTTCATATGGCTCTAATCAATACAATACTATTGCTGAGTCTTTACGAATATCCAAAAATGAAAATCCAAGCTCTGCTAGCAATGTTGTGTTTTATTTAGGAGATCCTGCTTTAAAACTTGCCATTCCGAAACCACGAATTAATTTAACGAAAGTAAACGATATTGTGATTTCACAAGCAATTCCTGATTTAAAATCGTTAGCAAAAATTAAAATTTCAGGAGAAATCACAGATGAAAACAACACACTTTTAAGCAATTACAATGGAGAATTGGCTACAGCTATTTTCGATAAATTAATTACAAATACAACTTTAAACAACGATGGTTTTAGTCCTCCGATGCAATTTAAAACTCTTGGAGAAACCATTTTCAGAGGAAATGCCTCTGTTACAAACGGACAGTTCGAATTTAGTTTTGTGGTTCCTAGAGACATTAGAATTCCTGTTGACAATGGCCGAATTAGTTTTTATTCAAAGAAAAATGAATCATTAGAAAACCAAACTGGCTACAATAATATTATTAAAATAGGAGGAATTAACGAAAATGCACCTCAGGACAATATAAGTCCAAAAGTGAAGTTATATATGAACGACGAAACTTTTGTATCTGGAGGAATCACAAATGAATCGCCATTTCTTTTGGCATTTTTAGAAGATGAGAACGGAATCAATACAGCTAGTGGAATCGGGCATGATATTGTCGCTATTTTAGACGGAGATGTAAGTAATCCTTATATTTTGAATGATTATTACCAAACAAAATTAGACGATTACACGAACGGAAATTTACGTTTCCCTTTCCGAAATTTAGCTCCTGGGTTGCACACTATAAGTTTTACCGCTTGGGATGTTTACAATAATCCCGTTACAAGCGAAATTCAATTTACAGTTGTAGGAAACGATTCCTTGACATTATCACACGTTCTTAATTACCCAAATCCATTTTCGACTTATACACAATTCTGGTTTTCGCACAACAGACCTTACGAACCATTAGACGTACAAGTGCAGGTAATGACCATTACAGGGAAGGTAGTTTGGACAAAAAATCAAACTGTTACAACAGAAGGATTTTTGTCTAGAGAAATAACATGGGACGGAAGAGACGATTTTGGAGACAGAATCGGAAAAGGAGTGTATATTTACAAACTGACTGTAAAATCTAATTTAACAAATAAAAAAGCAGAAAAATACGAAAAACTTGTCATCTTATAATTCCTATAATATTATATATTTGCACTACCAAAAACACTAGTCCCATAAATGAAAAAACTATCACTCTTATTAATTTGTCTTTTTAGCATTTTAAATTCAAAGGCCCAGGAATCAAGACCTATTGTTACTGGAGTACCTTTTTTACTAGTCGCTGCTGATGCTAGAGCGGCAGGTTTAGCCGACCAAGGTGTAGCTACTTCTTCAGACGTTTTCTCACAACAATGGAACCCTGCGAAGTATGCATTTTCAGAAGACGCACAAGGTCTTTCTATCAGTTACACTCCTTATTTAACAGATCTTGCCAATGATATTTCATTAGGCCAGCTAACGTATTACAACAAAATCAACGAGCGAAGTGCTTTTGCGGGAAGCTTTCGTTATTTTGGTTTTGGAGGAATCGAATTAAGATACACTGGAGATCCAAATGAAGCTGTTCGAGAAGTAAATCCAAACGAATTTGCTTTAGACGGATCGTATTCACTTAAATTAAGTGACAAATTCTCTATGGCAGTTGCAGCACGTTTTATTAGCTCAAATTTAAAAGTTGCCTCAGAAGAAGTTGACGCTACCTCTGCAAGCCAATTTGCTGTTGACGTGGCCGCTTTTTATCAATCAGAAGAAATTGCTTATCAAGATTTCAATGGTAGATGGAGAGCTGGTGTCAACTTTCAAAACATGGGACCAAAAATCAGTTACGATAACGACGATGTAAGCACAAACTTCTTACCTGCTAATTTAAGATTAGGAGGAGGATTTGATTTTATTTTCGACGATTATAACAAACTTACTTTAAGTGCTGAACTTACTAAGCTTTTAGTTCCAACTCCTCCAGGAATAGGAACACCTGTAGATGTAAATGGCGACGGAGATTTTGACGATCCTGAAGATATTTCTCAACAAGAGGCAACAGACATTGGCTACAGAAACTACAACGACATTGGTTGGTTTCAAGGAATCTTCAAATCTTTTGGAGATGCGCCAGGCGGATTTAAAGAAGAAATAAAAGAAGTAACCTATAGTGTTGCAGCTGAATATATGTACCAAGATGCTTTTGCAATGCGTTTAGGATACTATCATGAAAGTCCTGAAAAAGGTGCGAAACAATTTTTCTCTTTAGGAGCAGGATTTAAATACAACATCATGAAAATCGATGTTTCGTACTTATTCTCAGCATCGAAAATAAAAAATCCTTTAGAAAATACACTTCGTTTCTCTTTAACGTTTAACTTTGGAGACAAATACGACAATTATTAAAGAGAAGACATTACAATAAAACAATTCAATCCAAATTCCAGCATTTTAGGAATTTGGATTTTTTTTCCCTTAAAAACAGATGAAAGAAATCAATATAACAACCTCATTTACAATATTTGACAATTTAAACGAACTTCCTGCCGAAATTCAAGATTTAATGAGTCAAGCCATCGAGGTTAGAAAAAAAGCTTATGCACCCTATTCAAAATTTAGAGTTGGCGCTGCCCTACTTTTAGATAACGGGAAAGTCATTTTAGGTTCTAATCAAGAAAATGCAGCATATCCATCTGGACTTTGCGCTGAAAGGACTGCAATTTTTTACGCAGGAAGCACTTATCCAGAAGCAAAAATCTTAAAAATGGCAATTACAGCAGCTTCAGACACCAATCAGACTACTGCTCCTATTCCACCTTGCGGATCTTGCCGACAATCAATCGCAGAATACGAGATAAAACAAGACACACCGATAGAAATCTATTTTATGGGAGAAATTGGTGAAGTTTACAAATCATCATCATTGAAAAATTTGCTCCCATTGATGTTTGATAAAAAGTTCTTGTAAAAAAAAGCCAAAAAGTGGTCATTAAATTTTAGTTCTTAAATGTAATGTCTTATTTTTGCATCCCGACCTTTCGGGCGCAAATTTGTGGGAGGAAACTATTTTGCGTTACAGGCACAATAATCGATAACACAAACAACTTTAGCAAAAGAAAGAATTCAGATGAAAGAAGTTACAAAAGAGGTATATTTAAAGTGGTATGAAGACATGCTACTTTGGAGAAAGTTTGAAGACAAACTTGCAGCGTTATACATTCAACAAAAAGTTAGAGGTTTTCTACACCTATATAATGGTCAGGAAGCTGTATTAGCGGGTGCTCTACACGCTATGGATTTGACCAAAGATAAAATGATTACTGCTTACAGAAACCACGTTCAACCAATTGGTATGGGAGTTGATCCTAGAAACGTAATGGCAGAACTTTTAGGAAAAGCAACAGGAACTTCTAAAGGTATGGGAGGTTCTATGCACATTTTCTCTAAAGAACATGGCTTTTACGGAGGACACGGAATCGTAGGTGCTCAAATTCCTGTGGGAGCTGGTATTGCTTTCGCAGATAAATATTTTAATACTGGCGGTGTTACTATGACTTACTTTGGTGATGGTGCTGCTAGACAAGGTTCTTTACACGAAGCTTTCAACATGGCAATGTTATGGAAACTTCCAGTTGTATTTATCGTTGAAAACAACGGTTACGCAATGGGAACTTCTGTAGAAAGAACTGCAAACCATACTGATATCTGGAAATTAGGTTTAGGTTATGAAATGCCTTGCGGACCTGTTGACGGAATGAACCCAGTAAAAGTTGCTGAAGCAATGCACGAAGCTATTGAAAGAGCTCGTCGCGGAGACGGACCAACTTTCCTTGAAATGAAAACGTACCGTTACAGAGGACACTCTATGTCTGATGCACAATTATACCGTTCTAAAGAAGAGGTTGAAGAGTACAAAAAAATTGACCCAATTACTCAAGTTCTTGATGTAATCTTGGATCAAAAATATGCTACTACTGAAGAAATTGAAGTAATTGACCAAAGAGTTAAAGACTTAGTTGAAGAGTGTGCGAAATTTGCTGAAGAATCTCCATACCCAGACTTACAACAATTATACGATGTAGTATACGCACAAGAAGACTATCCATTTACACCTCATAAATTATAACATCATGGCGATTAAAGTAACAATGCCTCGTTTGAGCGATACTATGACGGAAGGAACGGTAGCGACTTGGTTAAAAAAAGTAGGCGACAAAATTAGCGAAGGAGATATCCTTGCTGAAATTGAAACAGACAAAGCAACAATGGAGTTCGAATCTTTTAACGAAGGAACTCTTTTACATATCGGAATCCAAGCTGGAGAAACTGCTCCTGTTGATTCATTATTAGCAATTATTGGAAATGAAGGAGAAGACATCTCAGCTTTATTAGCTGGTGGTGATGCTCCTGCTGCTCCAAAAGCTGATGCTGCTCCGGCTGCTGAAGCAAAAACTGAAAATGCTGCTCCTGCAAAAGCTGCAACTGAATTACCTAAAGGTGTTATCGTTGTAACTATGCCTCGTTTGAGCGACACTATGACTGAAGGTACAGTAGCAACTTGGTTAAAGAAAGTTGGAGATGCTGTTGCTGAAGGTGATATCTTAGCAGAAATTGAAACAGACAAAGCTACTATGGAGTTTGAGTCTTTCAATGCTGGTACATTATTATACATCGGAATTCAAGAAGGAAACACTGCTCCTGTTGACAGTTTATTAGCTATCATCGGACCTGCAGGAACTGATATTTCTGGAATTGCCGAAAACTATACTGCCGGAGGTGCTGCACCTGCAAGCGCTCCTGCTGAAGAAACAAAAGCTGCTCCTGCTGCTGAAAAAGCAACAGAAACTGTAGCTGATAATTCAAATGGAGGAAGAATTTTAGCTTCTCCTTTAGCTAAAAAAATCGCTTCTGACAAAGGAATTCAATTGAACCAAGTTAAAGGTTCTGGAGAAAACGGACGTATCGTAAAAAGCGATATCGAGAACTTTACTCCATCTGCTCAAGCACAAACTGCTGCTTCTGCGCCAGCTGCTAAACAAGAAGCGTCTGCTCCTGCTGCGCCAAAAGTATTCGTTCCTGCTGGAGAAGTTTACACAGAAGAGATCAAAAATTCTCAAATGCGTAAAATCATTGCAAAACGTCTTGCTGAATCTTTATTCACAGCTCCTCATTACAACTTAGTAATCGAAGTTAGCATGGATGAAGCTATGCAAGCAAGAGCTGCTATCAATAGCGTTCCAGATACAAAAGTATCTTTCAACGATATGGTAATCAAAGCTTGTGCATTAGCATTGAAAAAACACCCAAAAATCAACTCTCATTGGAAAGAAGATGCTATCATCATCAACCACCACGTAAATATTGGTGTTGCTGTAGCTGTTGAAGACGGATTAGTAGTTCCTGTATTGAAATTTACAGATGCTATGAGTTTATCTCAAATCGGCGGAAGCGTTAGAGATCTTGCTGGAAGAGCTAAAAACAAAAAACTTGGACCACAAGAAATGGAAGGAAGCACATTTACAGTTTCTAACCTAGGAATGTTTGGTATTACTGAATTCAATTCAATTATCAACCAACCAAACTCTGCAATCCTTTCTGTAGGTGCAATTGTTGAGAAACCAGTAGTTAAAAACGGTCAAATCGTAGTTGGAAACACAATGATGTTATCATTAGCTTGTGACCACAGAACTATTGATGGTGCAACTGGAGCTCAGTTCTTACAAACATTAAAACAATACATCGAAAGCCCAGTTACAATGTTGGCGTAATCTTTGTTAATTTTATAATTAAATCCCGTTTTGTTTATTCAAAACGGGATTTTTTATTTAATTTTCATCCTCAAATTCAAAACCTCATAAAATGAAGAAACTAATCCTTGTAGCTTTATTTCTGTCGGCCATTGCTTGCCAGAAAAAAGAGCAATCAGAAAAACCTTCCGCTGTTGTTGACGAACACAGTTATTCTAAACCAGAACTTGCTGTCGTAAAACATCTTGATCTTGACATCAAAGTTGATTTTGACACTCAAACTATTTCAGGAAAAGCATCTTGGACTATTGATAATAGCAACAAAGGAAACGAGATCATTTTCGATGAAAACACTTTAAACATTACAAAAGTAACTTTAGGTGATGAAGAAAAAGAAACCAAATTCGAACTTGGAAAAGACACTGAATTTCATGGAAAACCACTCTATATAACAATTGAACCAACTACAACTAAAGTAAACATCTATTATAACACAACGAAAGATGCCGTTGCATTACAATGGTTAAAACCAGAACAAACAGCCGACAAAAAGAAACCTTTTTTATTCTCTCAAGGAGAAAGTATTTGGTCGCGTACTTGGATTCCGTGTCAGGATTCGCCTGGAATTCGTTTTACTTATAACGCAAAAGTTACCGTTCCTAAAGATTTATTAGCAGTAATGAGCGCTGTAAATCCGCAGAAAAAAAACGATACTGGAGTTTATACTTTTAAACAAGACAAAGCAATTCCGTCTTATTTAATGGCGATTGCCGTTGGAGATATCGAATTTCAAGCAATCGACAACAGAACTGGAGTTTATGCAGAACCATCAATGTTGAAAAAATCGGCTTGGGAATTTGCTGAACTTGGAAAAATGGTTGTTGCTGCTGAAAAATTATACGGCCCATACCGTTGGGGACGTTACGATGTTTTGGTTTTGCCACCAAGTTTCCCTTATGGCGGAATGGAAAATCCGAACGTGACTTTCTTAACTCCTGGAGTAATTGCAGGAGATCGTTCGCTAACAAGTTTATTAGCACACGAATTAGGACACAGTTGGAGCGGAAACTTAGTTACAAACGCAACTTGGGATGACATTTGGTTAAACGAAGGTTTTACAACTTACGTTGAACATAGAATTGGCGAAGCTATTTTCGGGAAGAAAGAATTTGAAATGCAAAATGTTATCACCAACAAAGAATTGACTGATAACGTTGCTGAATATGGCGATACAAATCCAGATACGAGATTAAAAGTTAGTTTGACTGGAAGAAATCCAGACGACGGAATTAGCCAAATTCCTTATGTAAAAGGATATGCATTTTTAAGAGTTATTGAAAATGCTGTTGGAAGAGAAAAATTCGATCCGTTTATTAAAAACTATTTTGATTCTCACGCTTTCCAATCAATTACAACAGAAGATTTTGTGAAATATTTAAATGAGAATTTAATTAAAGGAGACAAAACTTTAGCAGATAAAATCAAATTAGACAATTGGATTTACAAACCAGGAATTCCGTCAAACATTGTTCCTGTAAGTTCTGCTGATTTTGATGCAATTGATGCTATTCAAAAAAGTTGGAGAGAAACTGGTGTTGCGGGTTTAAGCAAAAAAATCACCACAACTGCAGAGAAACAACACTTTATAGATCATCTTCCAGCTGATATTACAGTTGCAGAAATGGAAGCTATTGACAAAGAATTCAACTTTACAAAAGGTGGAAATTTCATTATCAAACGTCAATGGTTTGTTCAAGCTCTAATTCATCAATACAAACCAGCTTATCCTGCAATTGAGCAATTCTTAATCGGAATCAGCAGAACTGGATCTGTAATGATGCTTTATAAAGAAATGGTTAAAACTCCTGAAGGAAAAGTTTGGGCAAAACAGGTTTTTGAAAAAGCAAAATCGGGTTATCATGCGACAACTATTCAGGCTGTTGAAGGGATTTTGAAATAATTTTTCTTAAAACATAATTTTTAAAAGAGGTTGTCTTTATGAAGACAACCTCTTTTTATTATTGATAAGTCCCAACGGGACAAAATATTTATAGAAACAATTAATTTCAATTCAAAAAAAGCTCCAGCGGAGCGATACATCTAGTTATCTAGATTATAAATATGTCGCTCCGCTGGAGCTTTTTTACACATCCTAGAAAATTAATCTATAATATTTCATTCCTCCGGAATTTTTATTCCTAAAAAACATCTTATAAAAAACGAACACCCTAGCCCCGATAGAAGTGGAAATCCTTTTGTGGCGGGGTTCGCCACAAAAGATTGGAACGGATAGCGGGATTAGCTCCTGAAAAATCATATCATTTTACTCTAAAAAACTATCAGGGAAAATTGTCCATCACATAGCGTCAATCCTCCATGTTCTAAGATCTGTAATCGTCGCACCTTTGTAATGTCAAAAGACAACAACAACTAATAACATTTAAAATTTAAATAAAATGACACGATTAACAGCATTAAACCCAGAAGAAGTAACAGGAAAAACTAAAGATTTATTCAACGCTGTACAAGCAAAATTAGGCGTTGTTCCGAACATGATGAGAACAATGGGGAATTCTCCAGCAGTTTTGGAAGGATATTTGAACTTGAGCGGCGCTTTGAGCCACGGAAAATTAAGTGCAAAAACAGGAGAATTAATAGCTTTGGCAGTTTCAGAAAGCAATTCTTGCGATTACTGTTTAGCAGCTCACACTTTTATTGGTGAAAAATTAGTAAAAGCAGATCCAGCCGTTTTACACGCAGCGAGAACAGGAAACTCTACTGACGCTAAAACAGAAGCTATTTTACAATTAGCAAAAACATTAATCAGCAAAAATGGTTTAGTAAATGACGAAGATGTAAACAAAGCTAAAAACGCTGGAGTTTCTGATGCAGAGATTGCCGAAACTGTTGCACATACAGCTTTAAACGTACTAACAAACTACTTCAATAATTTAGCGAATACTGAAATTGATTTTCCTGCAGTATAATTAAACAGCATTTTCACAATAACAAAAAACAATGTATAAAGATAGCTCCGGATTTATTTGAGAGCTATCTTTATATTTCCAAAAACCAAACAGTATGAGTTCTCAAAATGTTTTCACTTTAATAAATCCGCAAAATGGGAATTTAGCTTTCAAAATTCTTGCTTTTGATGATAACAGCCATTTTGATCATTTACAGCGAAATAATTATTATTCGTTGATTTGGATAACCAAAGGAAAAGGCAAAGTAAAAGCCGATTTTGCTGAACATTATTTTGAAGAAAATTCACTTCTCGCCTTTTCGCCTTATCAGCCCTTTATGCTTTGTGTGAACGAGCCAATTGAAGGAATTGCAATTCATTTTCACCCTGATTTTTACTGCATTCACATGCATCAAAAAGAGGTTTCTTGCAATGGCGTTTTGTTCAATAATATTTATCAGCCGCCTTATGTGAAAGTTACAGAACAAGCCGCAATAACTTTTAATATGGTCATTGACCAAATGAAAGCTGAGATTCAAAATGCTGAATTGGCGCAATATGAATTGCTTATTTCTTATTTGAAAATCTTTTTAATTACAGCTTCAAGATTAAAGACGGATCAATTAGAAGAAATGAAATCGGTTCCAGATTCAAAAGAACCAATTATTCTTCAGAACCTAAAAGATGCCATCGAACTGAATTTCAAGACCAAACATTCAGCTGGAAATTATGCTGATTTATTGAATATTTCTCCAAAAGCATTGGCTAAATTATCTAAGAATTATTTCAACAAAACTTTAACTGATTTAATTTCTGAACGAATTATTATTGAAGCTAAAAGAGAATTATACTTAACGAACAAAACTGTTAAAGAAATCGCGTACGAATTAGGTTATGATGACGAACATTATTTCAGTCGTTTCTTCAAAACAAATGCAGATGTTTCACCTCAAATTTATCGCGAAACAGTAGGTTTTGGAAAAATGGAAGCTTAATTTTTTAGTCACAGTTTTCAGTCACAGTCTCAGTTGCAGATTACTGTAAACTGAGACTGGGACTGCTTACTTATTTTTCTCTTCGATCCATTTTGACATGTACATCGTGCTTCTAAACATATGATGTTGCAATAAATTCCCCATAAAGTTGTGGAGACGATGGCTTTTTGAATCTGCTAAAAGTGAATTTGTCAATGAAATCAATTGATCTGAATAAGCGCTTTTTTGATAGCATTTATTAATGATTTCAATTCCGTTTTTTTGAGATTCTTTCCAGAGATTTTCATCTTGATAAAGTGCAATGGCTTTTTTAGCAAATTCGGCTGGATTATCTTCAATAAAACCATTCCAAGCTAAATCTTCATGCATTGCTTCAGAACCAATAGAAGTCGTAATACTTGGCGTTCCGCATTGCATAGCTTCTAAAAGTTTACCCTTTAAACCTGCTCCAAAACGAATTGGCGCTAGAACAACTCTAGATTTTTTCACAATCTCATTTGCATCTTCTGCCCTTCCCATGATATAAAAACCATTTTTAGGCTGATGCAATTGCAATACTTTTTGAGACGGATAAGCTCCATAAACTTCCAAAACAGCTTCTGGAAAATCTTTTTTTATAGAAGGCCAAATCGCTTCTTTTAAATATTGAACGGTATTCCAATTTGGTTCATGAAGAAAGTTTCCAATGAAAACAAAATTTTTTCTTTCGTCAAAAGAAGGCAATTTTAAAAGCTCTTCTTCTTTCATTTCACCAACTAAAAACGGAAGATAAAAGAGTAAATTTTCATTAATTCTAAAAACATCTTTTAGAACATTCATTTCAAATTCAGAAATAATCAAAGACAAATCGCAACGCAAAATACTAGCAATTTCTCGTTTTGCTACTTCTTCAGATAATAAATCTTGGATTTCGAAAGTTCGATTTTCTTTGAAAGCTTTTTGTCTTGCCGTTCTCAAGCAATGTAAATCTTCGGTGTCTAAGATTCGAATTGCTTTAGGACATTTTTCAATTACACGCCATCCAAATTGTTCTTCGATCATAAAACGATCAAATAGGACAACGTCTGGATTTAATTCAAAAATAAAATCATCAAAAGTAGAAGAATTGAGTTCGATGCTCTTTTTTATCACTCCAAACTCAGATAAATCAACCATAAAATCGCTGTCTTGTGCTGCGCTGGCAAAAGTAATTTCGAATCCATTTTGTTTGAAAATCGAAATCAATTGCATCATCCTTCCGCCTGCAGCAGAAGACTTTGGCTCAGGCCACACAAATCCAATTATCAAAAGTTTTTTCGACTGTTCCATTTTATTTGGTTTCATTTTACAAAATAATGCTTTTTTGCACATTTTTGCACCATATTTACTGACTTTTGGTTGTAAAAAAAGACTAATTTTGCAGCAAATAAATTACCGCTGTCATGTTAGGATTAAAATTAGCTACGGACCCTCGATGGGTAAACATCGTCGAATCAAACATCGAAGAAATTTTAACGGATCACGCTTGGTGCGAACAAAAAGCTGCTTCAAACGCAATCAGCATTGTTACTTATAACTCTGAATTAGAGGAGTTAGTAACTGAAATGCTTGAAATTGCTAGAGAAGAATTGGAACATTTTCAAATGGTTCATAACATCATAAAGGAGCGCGGACTTACACTTGGGCGCGAAAGAAAAGATCATTACGTAAATGAACTTTTTAAATTTATGAAAAAAGATGGCAGCCGAAGAGACGCTCTTTGCGACCGATTATTGTTTTCTGCGATGATCGAAGCTAGAAGTTGTGAGCGTTTTAAAGTTCTTTCGGAAAATATTAAAGACGAAAAACTAGCTAAATTCTACAGAGATTTAATGATTTCTGAGGCTGGACATTATACTACATTTTTAGGATTTGCCAGAAAATATCAAGACAACATCGATATTGACAAACGATGGAAAGAATGGATCGAATACGAAGGTTCTATCATTACCAATTATGGTAAAAATGAAACCGTTCACGGATAAATTACGCTCTTTTTTTATTACTCTATTTTTATATTTAAATACCACATTTCGCTATGCAGAAAAGTAAATCCAGATCAATCGTTTTTAAAATTGCGAAGTATTTCGGAATAACTTTCGCGGTTATTTTAGGATTATTATTTTTAACGCCTATCGTCTTTGAGGACCAAATTAAAGAACAAATAAAGAAAACAGCCAACGAAAGATTAAGCGCAGAATTGAATTATTCTGATGTTTCTGTTTCGTTTTTTCGTCATTTTCCTTCTCTTACTTTAACTTTAGACAATTTAAGTTTAAACGGTTCAGCACCCTATAAAAACGAAAAATTCATCACTGCAAAAGAGGTTTCTTTTGGAATCGATGTCATGAGTTTAATTTTCAGCAAATCGGTAAAAATTGATCAGATTTATTTGTCAGATTCTTTTATAAATGTAAAAGTTAATCCGAATGGAGAAGCGAATTACAACATTTATAAATCGCAAGAACAAGCAGCTAAGTCGAATGACACCACAGAGACTGCTTTAAAATTGGAGCGAATTGAAATTTTAAACAGTAAAATTGTTTACGATGATCAATCGACAAAAGTTCATTTTGATGCTTTCGGATTCAATTATTTAGGAAAAGGAGATTTAAACAAAGCGGTTTTTGACTTGTATTCGAAAGCCAAAATCGAGAAATTAAATATCGTTTACGAAAATGAACCGTATTTAATGAACAAAAAGATTGATGCCGATTTGATTACAAAAGTCAACATCAACTCACTTTCTTTCTTTTTCCAGCAGAACAACCTTAAAATCAATCAGCTTTTGGTTGACTTTAAAGGGAAATTTGACATTTTAAAAGATGGTTACAACATGGATTTCGTTATTAAATCTGATAATAGCGAGCTGTATGACGTATTTACTGCTTTCCCACCAAAATATATTACTTGGCTTTCTCAAACCGAATTAAAAGGAAAAACAGACCTTCTTCTAACTTTAAAAGGAAAATACATTACTTCTCAAAATATTGCTCCAGATTTAGATTTGGATGTAAAAGTAAAAGATGGTTTTGTGAATTATAACAAGAGCGCATTTCCTGTTTCTAATTTAAATTTAGACATCAAAACAAAAGTTCCATCTTTAAATCCGGATTTAGTTATTGTTGATGCTAAAAACCTTTCTCTAAATGTTAATGAGGATTATTTAAAATCTAAGTTTTTCATTAAAGGATTAAAAACATCAGAGATTAATGCTGATTTTAAAGCTAAAATAGATCTTGAAAAATTAAGTAATGCTCTCGGAATTCCTGGCATTGAATTAAAAGGAGCCTTAGCGGGCGACGTAAAAGCAAACGGAGTGTTTGATCAGAAAAACAAGCGTTTTCCCGTTACAAACGGAACAATCAATTTGGATAATGGATATTTAAAAACATCTTATTACCCAAATCCAATTACGAATATTACGATCAAATCTAACATTAAAAACCAAAAAGGAACATTTGAAGATTTAAAGATAAGCTTAACGCCAACTCAATTTACTTTTGAAGGAAAACCCGTTTTTGTACAGGCAGATTTAAGCAATTTTGATGATTTAAATTATGATATAAAAGCCAAAGGAGAATTGGACGTGAGCAGAATTTATAAAGTTTTCTCTCAAAAAGGTCTTGATCTTGATGGTTTTATAAAAGCTGATTTAGCCTTGAAAGGAAAACAAAGCGATGCCGAAAAAGGAAATTACAGCAAATTAAACAACAAAGGAACTCTTGAATTAAGAAACATCGGAATTGCTTCTGAATATCTTCCAAAGAAATTCATTATCAAAGAAGGTATTTTCAAAATCAATCAGGATAAAATGTCGTTTAATAATTTCTTGGCAGCTTATGGGCAGTCTGACTTTAAGATGAATGGTTATTTACAAAACGTTTTTAATTATGCAATGACCAATACAGGCGTTTTAAGAGGTTCTTTCAAAGTTACTTCTCGCTATATCAATGTTGACGAATTTATGTCAAGCGTAGATCCAAACACACCTGTAACGCAAGCCCCAAAAGCAGAGACAAAACAATCAGAAAATGCGCAGACTGGTGTTATCATTATTCCGAACAACTTAAATTTACAATTGATTGCAAATGCTCAAAAAGTAAATTTCGACAAACTAAACCTTCAAAATGCAACTGGAAATTTAACTATGAAAAAGGGTAAATTGACGATGCAAAACACTGGTTTCAATTTAATTGGATGCAATGTTGCTATGAATGCCAATTATCAAGCAGTCACTCCACAGAAAGCAAATTTTGATTACGCTATAAAAGCTACAGATTTTGACATCAAAAGAGCTTACAACGAAATCGACGTTTTCAGAAAAATGGCTAGTGCAGCAGAGAAAGCGCAAGGAATCGTTTCTTTAGATTATCAATTAAAAGGTCGATTGAATGGAAATATGGAACCTGTTTACCCTTCTCTTGTGGGTGGCGGAACACTTTCTGTAAAAAATGTAAAAGTGAGAGGTTTAAAAATGTTTAATGCCGTAAGTAAACAAACGAATACACAGTCTATAAAAAACCCGGATGTTTCTAAAGTTGATATTAAAACAACTGTTAAGAACAATATTATAACTGTAGAACGCTTTAAATTTAAGTTTGCAGGCTTTAGACCAAGAATTGAAGGAACAACAAGCTTAGACGGTAGATTGAACTTAAAAATGCGTTTAGGATTGCCTCCTTTTGGAATTTTCGGAATTCCGCTAACTGTTACCGGAACACAGGATAATCCAAAAGTAAAAGTCGGCAAGAAAACGGAAGATCTTGAGGAGACTAAGGATACAGAATAATTAAATTCTAATTATATAAAAGAAAACCGAAGCTTATGCCTCGGTTTTTTTTTATTTTAAACTCCATAAAGAATCTTAGAAACATATAAAATTCCTTTAGCCAACAGCCACAATAAGGCAGCCGCTCCTAACAATTTCCAAGCCCAGACTTTACTCCTTTCCCAATCGGAGAAAAACGAAAATATCTCAAAATATTTTATTACAATATAAACACTTGTTCCTATCAGCGAAAACCAAACAATTTCGTTTAAATGATAACTGAAGCCGTACAAGAAGGTTAAACCTAAAAAAAGTACGGTGACAAACTGCAGATAGTAATAATTTCTGAATTCATATCTGTAGTTCATTTTTAAAGACAAAATCAAGAACGATATGGCCAGCAAGCTTATTAAAGCAGATATCACATTATAAAAAAGAGAATTATCTTGAAGAATAAGCACTACAACCGCAGTAAGCGCAATAACAGTACATCCTCCTAGAGAATTTATTTCTCGATCTCTTTTATCATTTTTAAAAGGAAACAAAATTGGATATAAATATTTTTCTAAAGTGCGCCAAAAAGGTAAAGCATAAATTGTCGCAATTCCCGTCAATACAATTTCGTAGTTATAAAAAACGTCCTGAGGAACTTTGCACAATACATATACAAGCGCAAGCGTAAGAAATAATCCAGGCAGAGAAATTGTTTTTACCGCTTCCCATGGACTTTCCGCCCAAAAATTATTTTCTACTTTAAAAATGTATTTCTTTATAAAATATTCTTTAGCAAAGATAGCTGTCGTCTGACTCCACAATAAGCACAATCCGACATGAATAACAACCGTGCGTAGTACAAATTCTTCGACAGAAACTCCATAATAAACACAGAAAGCTCCAGCAATCAGCAATTCATAAGTCAGTAAAACGGGCGAAAATAAAAATCGAAATAAGGGCGCCAAATGTCTAATCACAAAATCAATCAGCAAATTCCAATATCGCTTAAACAGAGCAATAATGGCACAAATCGCAATAAATGCAGATAGATAAAACATCCAATTTGCCAGCGACTGGGCTTGTATCCAGAATTGAATTGCCGAATCTTTTGGCGGAGTATATACGATTTGAGAATTAGCAAAAACCTCAGAAGCTAACTGATCTCTTACTTCATCATCAAATTTGGGAAATTGACTTTTATGTTTCGTCCAGAATTGTTCTGTTTCAAAACCATTCTTTTTTAGAACCGTCAATTCATACAAAACATTTTTCTGTTCGCTGTTTAATGAATTCAATTTAACATTGATACTGTCTGAAGTAGTTTTTGCATACATACTGAAACAAGACAGCAGTATAAGTAGTATTATTTTTTTCAACTTTAAATATTTAAAAACAAAATCTAAAAGTAAATATAAGTTTTAAAGTCTTTACAAAAGTATAAAAAACAAAAAACCCGATCATTTCTGAACGGGTTTTTTATAAAAAGCAATCTATGATTATTAAGCCTCGAATGGGATAATAGATACATAAGATTTGTTATCTCTTTTCTTTTGGAACTTAACAACTCCAGCAACTCTTGCGTGAAGAGTGTGATCTTTACTAATGTAAACGTTTTCACCTGGATTGTGTTTTGAACCTCTTTGTCTAACGATGATGTTCCCAGCAATAGCAGCTTGTCCACCATAAATCTTAACGCCTAGACGTTTTGATTCTGATTCTCTACCATTCTTCGAACTACCGACACCTTTCTTGTGAGCCATGACGTATGAGTTTAAATATTGTTATTATTCTTTAGTAGCTTCTTTTTTTGCTTTTGGAGCTGCTTTTTTTGCTTTTGGAGCTTCTACTTCTTCAGTAGCTGCTTCTTCTGCTACAACTGCTTTTTTAGCTGCTGCTTTTTTAGTTCCTCCTGCTGCAGTAATACCTTCAATTACAATTTGTGTAAGATATTGTCTGTGACCATTTCTTTTTTTGTATCCTTTTCTTCTTTTCTTTTTGAAAACGATAACTTTATCACCTTTTAAGTGTTGTAACACTTTAGCTTCTACTGAAGCACCTTCTATAGCTGGGGCGCCTAAAGTTACATTTCCGTTATCGTCTAATAAAAGAACTTTGTCAAAAGAAACTTTTGAACCTTCTTCGTTAGCCAAACGGTGAACATAAACCTTTAAGTCTTTGCTTACTTTAAATTGTTGCCCTGCTATCTCTACGATTGCATACATACCAAATTGATTTATTGATTTTTAAGGTTGCAAATATACAACTAATAATTTACTGTGCAATCCCTAAAAGCAAAAATATTTTCACTTATAAAAACCTTGTTTTTCAAGCAGTTCCACGTCAAAAATCAAATTAATTTAAAGTAAAAGATTGTTAAAATCCTATTTATTTGAAAACAAATCTGCAATACATAAGTAAAAAAAACTACTTTTGATATAATCAAAATCAACTCTTGTCTACCTACTCTTGTTGATATTTTAAAATTATTAATCTTTATGAAAAAATCAATAATGATGTTAAGTGCTGCATTAATGCTTGGCGGAGTGGCTCATGCCCAAAAAGTAGCTTTCGAAGAATACGATCTAGAGAATGGGCTTCATGTCATTTTACACAATGACCCTTCTGCTCCAGTTGTTATCACTTCGGTAATGTATCATGTTGGATCAAAAGACGAACGTCCTGATAGAACCGGCTTTGCACACTTTTTTGAACATCTATTATTTGAAGGAACCCAAAATATAAAACGTGGGGAATGGATGAAAATTGTTACTGCAAATGGAGGCGTAAACAATGCCAACACATCTGATGACAGAACTTATTATTATGAAGTTTTTCCTTCTAACAGTTTAGAACTTGGCTTATGGATGGAGTCTGAAAGACTAATGCATCCTATTATTAATAAAATTGGAGTTGACACGCAAAATGAAGTTGTAAAAGAAGAAAAAAGAATGCGTTACGACAATCAGCCTTACGGAAATATTCTTCCGGAGGTTAAAAAGAATATGTTCAAAAAACACCCATATAGATGGACTACAATTGGTTCTATGGAGGATTTGGATGCTGCAAAACTAGAAGAATTTCAAGCTTTCAATAAAAAATTCTATACGCCAAACAATGCAGTTTTAGTTGTTGCTGGAGATTTTGAAAAAACAAAAACAAAAGAATGGATTCAGAAATATTTTGGACCAATACCAAAAGGCGAAGAACTTAAAAAACAAACTTACGTAGAAGACCCAATCACTCAGCCGATAAAAGCGACTTATGAAGACCCTAACATTCAGATTCCTATGATTGTAGCTTCATACAGAACGCCTTCAATGAAAACTAGAGATGCTAGGGTTTTAGACTTGATTTCGTCTTATTTAAGCGATGGAAAAAGCTCTAAACTTTACAAAAAAATCGTTGACGACAAAAAAATGGCGTTACAAATTGGTGCTGTAGGATTTAGCCAAGAAGATTACGGAATGTATATTCTTTACGGTCTTCCAATGGCTCCATACACAACAGCCGATATTTTAAAAGAAATGGATGAGGAAATCGTAAAAATTCAAACTGATCTAATTTCTGAAAAAGACTATGAAAAATTACAAAACAAATTCGATAACAATTATGTAAATGCCAATTCGAGCGTAGAAGGAATCGCAGAAAATCTTGCTTCGTATTATTTACTTTATGGCGACGTTAATTTAATTAATACCGAAATCGACATTTACCATTCTATTACAAGAGAAGAAATAAGAGAAGTTGCTAAGAAATATTTAAATCCGAATCAGCGTTTGACTTTAGATTATATTCCAACTGCCAAATCTCAAAACTAAGAATATCGAATCATGAAAAAAATATATCCTTTTTTAATCCTTATTTTCCTAACTGGAACTATGCAAGCACAAGATCGTCCACAACCCAAACCAGGAAATGCCCCGGTAGTCAACATCAAAAAACCTCAAACCTTTGTTTTATCAAACGGAATGAAAGTTTTAATTGTTGAAAACCACAAATTGCCTAGAGTTAGTTTTACACTTACGCTAGACAATGCTCCATTTACTGAAGGCAACAAAAAAGGGGTTGACGAATTGACGAGCAGTTTAATTGGAAACGGAACTAAAAAAACAACCAAAGAAGCATTCAATGAAGAGATTGATTTTTACGGAGCTAATATCAATTTTACTTCTCAAGGAGCTTACGCAAGTTCATTATCAAAATATTCTGGACGTGTTTTAGAGCTTTTAGCTGAAGGCGCTTTACAGCCAAATTTTACTCAAACTGAATTTGACAAAGAAAAAGCAAAACTTTTGGAAGGTCTTAAAGCAGACGAAAAAAGCGTTCCAGCTATTTCAAATCGAGTAGTCGATGTTTTGGCTTTTGGAAAAAATCATCCTACCGGAGAATTTCTTTCTGAAGAAACTGTAAAAAATGTAACGCTTACAGATGTTCAGAACAATTACAACACTTATTTTGTTCCAGAAAACGCTTATTTAGTAGTTATTGGCGACATTAAGTTTAAAGAAGTAAAAGCGGCTGTTGAGAAGTTATTTAGCGGATGGAAAAAACAAAGCGCACCAAAAAACACTTATCCAACTCCAGAAAATGTTGCCAACTTACAAATAGATTTTGTTGATGTTCCAAATGCGGTTCAATCTGAAATTTCATTAGTAAATACTGTAAATTTAAGAATGAGCGATCCAGATTTTTTTCCTGCTGTAATTGCAAATCAAATTCTTGGCGGTGATTTTAATAGTTATTTGAACATGAATTTACGCGAACAGCACGCTTGGACGTATGGCGCAAATTCTAGCATTGGAAGCGGAAAATATGTTACTAAATTTAAAGCTGCTTCAGCGGTAAGAAATACGGTAACAGATAGCGCCGTTGTTCAATTTGTAAAAGAAATCAAAAGAATCAGAACAGAAAGAGTTGATCCAGAAGTTTTAAGAAATGTAAAAGCAGGTTATATCGGAAGATTTGTTATGCAAGTTGAAAAACCTCAAGCTGTTGCGCGTTATGCTTTAAACATTGAAACAGAAAAACTTCCTGCTGATTTCTACGAAAAATACATTCAGACCATCAATAATGTTACTGCAGATGATATTTACCGCGTTGCCAACAAGTATTTCTTATTAGACAATATGCGCATCGTAATTGTCGGAAAAGGAACTGATGTAATTCCTGGTTTAGAAAAATTACAAATTCCGATTCATTATTTCGATAAATACGGAAATCCAGTTGAAAAACCTGCCACAAAAAAAGAAGCGCCAAAAGACGTTACAGCAAAAACAGTTTTTGAAAACTATATTAAAGCTATTGGCGGAGAAAAAGCTGTTACTGCAGTTAAAACATTATACATGAATGGCTCAACAACTGTTCCTCAAGCTCCTACTCCATTAACTTTTACTTCTAAATTAGATTCGAAAGGTAAAATGATGGTTTCGCTTTCTATGGGAACAATGAATTTAATGAAACAAGTCGTGAATGAAAAAGGCGCTTATGTTGAACAGCAAGGAAAAAGAAAAAACCTTGAAGGCGAAGATTTAGCGGACATGAAAGCAAACGCCGCTCCTTTTGAAGAATTACAGCTCGTAAAAAGAACCGATTTAAAAGTAGAAGGAATCGAACCAATTAACGGAAATGATGCTTATGTAATCAAAGACGGCAAAACAAAGTATTATTATGATGTTAAATCTGGCTTGAAAATAGCAGAATCAAAAGTTCGTGAACAAGGCGGAAAATCAGTTGAGCAAATCACTAATTTCAACGATTACAAAGAAGTAAAAGGTGTTAAAGTTCCTTTTAATTTAGTTCAAAATGTTGGTTTCGAATTGGACATCAAAATGTCTGATATTAAAATAAATGAAGGAGTTTCTGAGAAGGATTTTCTTTAATCTAAGATGCTAAGGTTCTGAGATACTAAGATTCTAAGTTTTTTTAACTCATAGGCTTTGTCAAAGTTTGAAACTTTGACAAAGCTTTTTTTATTCATCAAGTTTGTCATGCTGAGCTCTTCGTTCCTCAGAATAAACTCCATCGAAGCCCTTTGCGCTCTTCGACTCCGCTCAGAGTGACAGACGAAACTTCAATCTATTTTACATTTCACAAAAGCAATTTTCACTCATAACTTATAATTCATAACTTATAACTCAAAATCATTTTTTTGCCGACAAATAAACTCCAATCAAAATAATAAACGCTCCAACAGATTGAATTGGCGTTAGGAATTCATTATCCAACAATCCCCAAAAAAAGGCAACTATCGGAATCAAATAGGTTACTGACGTTGCAAATACAGGTGACGACATTTGAATCAGTTTAAAGAAAAGAATATTAGCAATTCCAGTTCCTAAAACACCTAAAATCATTACAAAAAGTATAGAATGTTGCGTTTCTACAAAATGTACTTTTTGACTGATATCGGTTGTGCTTAAAATAATTAAAGCAGGCAAAAACAAAACTGCAAAATTCCCTGTTGTGATACTAACCGAATTCAGATCGTGCAAATATTTCTTAATTAGATTTACGTTGATAGCATAACTAAGCGTTGCAATTACAACCAAAACAACATAAAGATAATTTTGAGTTCCGCTAGAAGAATCTCCGCTTAAAACCAAAAGCAAACAACCGACAAGCCCAACAAAAACTCCCAAAACTTGTCGTTTTTGAAACTGAATTCCGAAAGCTATAATTCCTAAAACCAAAGTATTTAAAGGCGTGAGCGAATTCAAAATTGCTACAATAGAGCTATTTACCTGAGTTTCTGCAATCGCAAAAAGATAAGCTGGCACAAAAGTTCCGAAAAGGGAAGTTATGGCAACATATTTCCACTGGCGTTTGGAAATTTTCTTTAGACTATTAAAACCAAAAATCAACAGAAAAAGTGTGGCAAAAATAATTCGGAACGAACCAACTTGGATTGCCGTTAGTCCGACCAATCCCTTTTTTATTAAAATAAAAGAACTTCCCCAGATAAGAGAAAGAATCCCCAAGTATATCCACTTTAACTGTTTTGTATCCATAAATTGTTATTTACTGCAAATTTGTAATTATTTTACGAACTGAGCGCGCTCTTTTTATTAATTTTGCAGGAAAGTAATTCGCAATTTTTAAATTTATATATAATGAAAATTTCAAAAATCTTAATCGCCGCAACAATCGCTGGATTAGTATTTGTTGGTTGTAAAAAAGCAGAAGACAAAAGTCTTGAAGTTGTAAATGCAGAAAAAACTGCTCCAAAAGAACACAAACCAATTGCTGCTGAAAATTTACAAACAGCAAGTTTCCAAATTGAAGGAATGACTTGTGCTATGGGATGTGCAAAAACAATCGAAGAAGAATTAGCAAATCTTGACGGAGTTGACAAAGCAACTGTTGATTTTGACAAGAAAACTGCAACGGTAAGTTTTGACAAAACAATCCAAAATTCAGAATCTTTAACAAAAGTAGTTCAAGAAACTGGAGACGGAAAAACATATAAAGTTTCGAATTTTAAGTCTTAAAATTTAAAATTACCCCATTAAAGAAAGGATCCGATTTGGATCCTTTTTTTATCCCTAATAATCAAAAAAAATATTCTTATAAAAAAAAATAATCTAATGTGGTTTCCCGTAAAGAAATATGATTTTAATAATTAATATTTGCGTCTGAATACTTTGAGGCTATGATTTTTTTTCGCTTCAAAATACAAGTACCAGAAAACCAATTAATTACACAAAAACAAGCAAATAACAATAAATGACTTATTAAATTAACATATATTTAATTAGTTTTGTTAAAATTACCTTAAGGACCCAAAATGAAAAAATTACCATTGTACGCTGCAGGTTTTGCAGTGTTTTTAAGCATTCTAGCAATTTATTTTGCAAAATCTAGTTCAGAATTAGTATATGTAGACGTTAACAAATTGATTACTGGCTATAGTAAAACAAAAATTGCTAAAGCTGAATTTGATAAAAAAGCTTCTTTGATGAAAGCTAATGTAGATTCTCTAATCAGTAATTGGCAAAACGAATTGAAAACTTACGAAAAAGAAAGAGCCTCTTTATCTCCAAAAGAATTAAAGCTAAAACAAGAGCTGTTATCTAACAAACAGCAACAAATTAATGGTTACCAAGAAGCTATTCAAAAGAAAATTCAAGAAGAAGATAAAAAGGTAACACAAACTGTAATTAATGATATAAATGATTATATCAAAGAATACGGAAAAGATCACAATTACAAAATCATATTCGGAGCAAGCGGAGGTGGAAACATCATGTATGCCGACGACTCAACTGACTTAACAGAAGAAGTATTAAAAGGTCTTAATGCTGAGTATGATAAAAAATAAACTTTTACTATTTTTTTTATTACTAATCGTTTCCTCTTGTAGCAAAAAATTTGATACACAAGAGGAAATGAATAGTTATATACAAGATGAAGACAACGAGTACATATACAAAAAAACTGTATCCGATGTAGATTATGTTTTACAATATAGACCAACTGATTTACTTGTAAAACAAGAATTAGGAGATAAACATGATCCTGTTCAGATAGAGAAATTCAGAAAACAATACAGTAAATACATGTATTTTAATCTCTATATGTCAAAAAACGATCAGGAGCTATTAAATGGGGTTTCTCAGGATAAAGCCAAATTCGGGCAAATGGTGAATGAATTGGCTTTTGGGATGGAGGAAAAACTGCATGTTTATACTCCAACAAAAGACACACTAACCCTAGCCGATTTCATTTATCCAAGAATGTACGGAATGAGCAATTCTACTTCAATCATGATTGTTTATCCTCGTGATGAAAAATATTTAAATCAAGAGTACCTAAATTTTGTAATAGAAGATTTAGGTCTTGAAACTGGAGATATTAAATTCAAAATAAACACCAAAGCCTTAATAAACGAACCTCAATTAGTATTCTAATACCATTACCATGACCAAATTCCAAAAACGCCATCGTATTATAGCTACTTTTTTCTTGTTGATATTTTTTCCAACAATTTTACCTAATAATTTGTTTGCTTCTAATAATGGCCCAAAGTCTCCTGAAGCTGCGAGTTTTGAACCTGTTGATGCGACAGACATGGTCAACTTAATTACAGGTCAATACAGTTATGTATTACCATTATTAAATGTTCCTAGTCCTGAGGGAGGCTATCCATTGGCTCTTTCTTATCATGCTGGAATAGCGATGGATCAACAAGCTTCTTGGACTGGTCTAGGATGGAACTTAAATCCTGGCGCTATAAATAGAAATGTAAACGGCTATCCTGATGACATTGTTAGTTCTATTGAGGAATACTACTATGACCAAGGAACTACTGCAACAGTTAATAGCATATCACTAAATTATTCCAATGGTGGCGCATCAGTTGGTGTTGGTTTTAATTGGGGAAGCAATCAATCATTGGGAGGATATGTTAGTGTTGGTGTAGGTGTAGATTTAGGCACTCAATCAGGCAGCATACAAGCTGGAGGAAAAGTCGGTTTCGGAAACAATTCTGGTCAAGATTCTGTTGGAATTGGATTTCAAACAGCAGGAGGTCTATCGATGGGATTTAATTCAACTAATGGCCAAAATTCTGTAAGTGTTGGCGTTTTTGACACAAATGGAAATGGTTTTAGTATTTCGTCAGATAAGAGTTTCTCTCTTAATTCGGGAATATCTGTATATGGATCATCTTCAGGTCTAGGAGTCACTTTAAACACAAAGAGCCAAAATGGCACTAGTCAAGGTGGAGGTGCCGGAATGAATTTATCATTTAAAAACACGTCGGCAATGGGAGCATATGGGCAAGCTCAAAGCGGTTGGAATATTCCGATTAGTGTACCAACCCCCGTAGGAATATTTAGCCTAAGTTTTGGTAAAAATAAATTTATATATTATTTAGCCAAACGTAAAGATTATGGTATAGGTGGAGCACAAAAAGGAAACTACACAACATCAATGGATATCAATGAAATTCCAATTAGCGATGATGGTACTTCCTTATCAGAAGAAGTAAATATTTCTAAAAATAATATAACATTACCTAACTACGATAACTACAATGTTCAAGCACAAGGCCTCTCTGGAGCTATGAGCCCTGGAAATTTTAAAAATGGAGCGTTGTATGGTCTAAGTGCAACCGATCTTAACTCGGGGTATAATATATCTTATCTACCATATACAGATATGTATACTCCAATACCTGATCATTTTCAATTACCTGATGCAAATTTCTATTTTGAAAATGAGATAAGCACTTATTTAAACTATTCCGACGCTAATGCTCCAACATTTAAAGATATAACAAATGCAAGTAATTCAACACAATTTTATGATATAAGTAGTGCAAGTGGTACTAAGCCCAAGAGAAGAACAGCAAACAATATAGAGTATTTTACTGGTCGAGATGTGTTCAATTCTTACTATTATCCGAATGCAAAAGCAAAAGGATATTTAAAACCTATAAATACAGATTTACCTTTTAATACTCCAAATTACACTTCTGAAGCTGTTGTTGCATTTATGATTACTGCAGTCGATGGAAAAACCTATCATTATTCTTTACCTGTTTACAATAATGAAACAATTACTAGAACTTTTGGTCTAATTAATGGAAAGCCTGAAAGCCAAAGTTATATAGAAAAAAGACAATTAGATCGTTATGCAACACATTGGCTTTTAACAGCTGTAACCGGACCAGATTATATTGACAATGGTGATGGAATTGCTGGCAAAGGTGATCTTGGATATTGGGTTAACTTTGAATATGGTAAATGGACAGATGCTTTTGCATGGAAAGCTCCATACAAAAAAGATTATATCGTTGATAAAACTAATCCTAATGTTAAAACATGGGTAAAAGGTACAAAGCAGTTATACTATCTAGACCGAGTAGTTACAAGAACTCATACAGCACTTTTTGTAAAAAGCGAAAGAACATATGAAGATTCTCCTCAATGGGCATATAGATCTGTTAATCATAACAATAATGTCGTTCAAAATGAAGGAAATTATAACAGTGCTAATAATCTTAATTTTACCTTACCAGCTCAACACCAATTAAAATTAGATAAAATTATACTAGTAAAAAGCGATGATGACATATTAAATAAAAGTATAAACCAACAAAGTACTGGACCTCTAGAAATTTTGATACCTCAATCAAGAAGAATAAGGGTCAATGTTAATTATAACTGTAAAAACAATGTAATTGATAATCTAGATAATTGGCCTGGTTTGCTAAGCAAAGCGGTTAAAGTAATCGATTTTACATATGATTATTCTTTAGTTCCAGGTGACAATAGACTTACACTTAAAAAAGTAGATTTTAAAGGAAAATCAAATAACACAGTTTTACCGCCATATAAATTTGAATATTACAACGATACTCAACCATTTAATATAGAAAATCAAGATGGATGGGGGTACCTATTAAATAATCCTCAGGCATTTTCGTTAAGTAAAATCATTACACCGCAAGGAGGCAGCATAAATATTAATTATGAAACAAATAAATATATTAGTTCTGTTCCGCACGCGTTACTATTTAATAGTCTTAACACAACTAATTTTACTGCCGATTACAATATCAACCCAACCGCCAACCCTATTAAAGCCACAATTAATATTGGACCTAATCAAAGTCAAAATTTCTATCCTATAACAATTGGGCAGATAGTAAAAATATATTACAATAACGTTACTCTCAGCAGTGCATATGGTGATTATTCTCTTATTTATGATGGAAATGGATACATTTCTCAAAATCTAGGTAACGGAAAATATGAAATTACTTTCAATGGTCCCCTTGTAGCAAGTGGCACAGGTGCACAAGGTATTGGATATCAATACATATCATTAGGCGTTAAAATGGATTTCACCAATGTTCCTTTCTTTGGTGGGGGTATTCGAGTGAAAAATTTAAAAGTATCCGATGGGATAGACAATTATTTCACGGATTATAAGTACGGTAAAAATGAAGACGGAATTGGCTATGTTAGTTATATACCTTATGCACCGAATTCACTTACTGAAGCAGCATATAGTTCTGAACTACCTGCACCACGTGTCATGCATGAATATGTAACAATCAGTTCTCACAAAGAAAATCGCGAATCTAATGGAAAAATACAATATAAATTTAATGTAATGAAAGAGAAATCGCCAGATAAAATTAAATATGGTGATTTCTATGAAATTTCAAAATCTACAAAATCATTTACAAATACACGTCCTAACAATAATGGTATATCACAAATTAATATGGGCTCTTATACAATTAAAAATAATCTTGCCTCAATTGGTCAATTACTAGAAGTTACCACATTCAACAAAAATGGACAGATAATGAGCAAAATCACTAATGATTACTATAAGACTACTGATGCTATACCAAATAACCTGGGATTAAAACAAGAATCTTTTCAATCATACAAACAAATACACTATTACAATGGAAGCACTGATCAGTGGATTATTAATTCTTCTACCAAAGCGACGTTTCCTAGCTTACTAAAATCATCAACAGAACAAAGAAATGGTTATACATACCGCACACAGTTTAGTGGCTACGATCCAATTTCAGGGATTTCTAACGAACAGACAAACATTTCTAGTGATGGACAGGCTTTTAAATCAAAAACAATTCCCGCTTATTTGAAATATCAACAAATGGGATCAAAATCTGCAGATATTAACAATAAGAATATGTTATCTCAAACAGCAGCAAATTATTCTTACATATTGCAAAGTGGCATTTGGAAAGAAATAGGAGTAGGTATAACCACTTGGAGTAATCTTTGGAAATATAAGGATATTTCTGGAGCTTACACAGAAGCTACTGGAGTAAATGAGAAGATTTGGAGAAAACATAAAACTTATGTTTGGAATGGCTCAAAAGATGCGAATGGAATTTTCAACAATTACAACAACATCAATACTGACGATTACTTTAATTGGAACTTACCTAACAACTCAGGAGAAAATGTTACCCAACCTGCACAATGGAAACAAATAAGTGAAATAACTTTATATAACAAATTTTCAAATATTTTAGAGCTAAAGGATATTAATGGTAATTTTTTATCAACTAAAATGGGAGACAATGACACGAAAGTAACAACTGTAGGAAATGCAGCCTATGGCGAAATGTTTTTTGCAGGGGCAGAAAATTCAGCCCCAACATCTTTTCCAAATTATATTGAACCAGAAGTAAGCATGGTAAATGCAGCGAGAAACTCATCATATTTTCACACAGGAAAATTTTCTGTAGCCGCAACATCAAACTCGCAATTTGGGGTGGTAATGAAAGCTAATGAGCATAAAGCTGGGAAATATCGTGTTTCTGTATGGGTGGAAAAAGCTAACGCATCAAAAGTTAAAATTAAAAATAATGATGCTTTAATTGACTTTAAAGAATCTTATGTAGCTGGTAACTGGATTCTTAAATCAGGATACGTTGATATTACTTCTGGTACCCATTCTATATATCTTGTTTCTGCTGACAGTTCAATAGTGTATCTCGATGATTTAATGATTCGTCCTATTTCATCCTCAATAACTGGTTATGTCTATAATGAATGGGATGAATTAACATATATAATTGGTAACAATGGTTTAGCAACAAGATTTGAGTATGATGCTGCGGGAAGATTAATAAAAACTTACTCTGAAGTGCTTGATGATACGGCAAATCAAGTAACGGGAGGTTTTAAACTTTCAAAAACAAACACATACAATAATAGATATTTAAATTAATCAAATTATGAAAAGATACCTATACATATTACTGTACATAATCGGTTTTTTAAATTACACTATTTCCTATTCTCAAGAATCAAATAGTAAAACTGCTACTACACAAAGAATTATAGAGCCGGAACCTGGAGATTGTGAGGAGTATCAAAAATACGGATGGTTTTATGATAATGATGGTGATGGAGCTGGAGATCCCAATAATTTCCAAATGGCTTGTACAAGACCATCTGTAAAGTGGGTAAGCAACAGTAATGATTGCAATGATAATAACATAAATATAACTTATTATGTATGGTATTACGACAAAGACCATGATGGATTTGGAGATCCAAATTATCCAGCATATGGTTGTAATCCGCCTGCAGACTATGTCGATAATAATCTGGATTGTAATGATAATAATAAAGCTATTAACCCTTATACCAAATGGTATATAGACACTAACGGAGATGGAATTGGATCCGATTTGGATGGTTCTCCAGTTATGAGCTGTACCAAACCTGCTGGAAATTATTTAAATCAAGGAAGTGACAACACTGCCAACTGGATTCATCAGATTTCTTATGATGTAAAAGGAAACATAACGGGAATTTCAAGAACTTACTTTGATGATTTAGGAAAATCTGATGTAAGCCTATCTAAAGATTATGTAACAAACAAAATATGGGGTACAGAAACAACGTATGATGATTTTGGAAGGGTAGATAAAACTTCTTTTATTGCTCCTTCGCCACTGAATACTTTTGGAAAAACTAATTTTTTGAAAAGCAGTAGCGAAGTAGCCTCTTCTACTTCTCCGCCTACTCTTTCATTAAACAATATTACATCAGGTGGTACTTATAAAGCTTCGCAGTCTATCACTGTAACAGGAGCCGTAAGTTCAGGCTTAAATGTAAGTTTAACTGCACCATCTATAACATTAAGCAACAGCAACAATTTTATTATAACTGCCACTCCAGGAAGCAGTTTTGTAGTTACTGCAGCAAACCTGCCTGACGTTTCAGCAAATCTAAGTCTAGCAAATTATTATAGCGACAATAATACTGACGAGCCATATCAGGCAACAGCAACACATCCTTTCGCTCAAACGAATTACGATTCCTTAAACCCTGGAAATGTAATAAATGTTGTAGGAGGAAATAAAATAAATGGCGAATGGAAAACCGGATACTCTTATACTGTTCCTGCCGCTCAAGAAATGTATTACGTATATGGCTCTGATTATTATGACGGAACTATTTCTGGCGGTCGAGAAGAAGTAATTACAAAATTTTATAAATCTGTTAGTGTAGATGCAAATGGTAATGAAAATGTAGCTTTTACAGATGGAGAAGGGAAATTATTAGCTACTGCAAGATCAGGCGGTTCAACTGTTTATCCTGTAGTTTCGCTTATAGGCACACAAGGTTTTGTAGATGTACACATTCCTGTAGGGATTACATCTGGAATTTCATTGATCGGAGGTGCTGGTTTATACAAAGTATATGATTTAAAAACAGGGTTAATTACTTCTGGTCTAACTGGCGGAAATGCATACAGAATTGAAACTCTTACACCTCCAGCATCAGATCCTAAAACATATATTGCTGGCGGACAACCAACCTATGATTCTGGGGCATTAGGAATAACCTATAATGTAAACTATTATGATTATGCTGTAAATGTCTACAATAAAACTGGCCAGCTAATAAAAGCAATACAGCCTAATGGCTATACAAGCAACACTACTGTAGTAGCAAGTCCAAGTCATATGGCTTCTACAAACTTTGCTTCAACATATAAATACAATGCATTAGGACAAGTAATAGAAACTTCAAGTCCTGATACAGGAATTAGTAAATTTGCATACAGAAAAGATGGTCAAATTCGTTTTTCTCAAAGTGCTTTACAATCAGTTGATAATGAACTTGCATCCTATACAAATTATGATGATGATGGAAGACCCATCGAAAGTGGTGTCTTTCATAACCGTAATGATAGAGGAGCTATTACTTTTTTTAATGGAATATGGGAGCCTTTACAAGACATTATAGATAGCCCAAATCGTTATACGTTAAGAATGTCTGATCAAATTTTTACAATTTATGATGTTGAACCAAGTACTCAATTGCCTGTTGAATTAACATTAAATAGTTTACTAACAAATTCTGGAACATCTCCAAGTAATTATATACAAAATAATCTTGCTGGCAATGTTTCCATCACATATACAAAACCAGGATCAACGATTTCATCCATTACTTGGTATAGTTACGATTTATATGGACGAGCAGAATGGATTGCACAATACATTGAAGGTCTTGGAATAAAAACCATTAATTACGAATACGATTATAAAGGAAATATTACAAAGATTTTATACCAGAAAGATAAATCAGATCAATTTACGCACCGATATACTTACAATGTTAATAATGCTTTAACTAAAGTTGAAACTTCAACCAATAATTCAACTTTTACAACAAACGCAGATTATAACTATTACTTAACTGGAGAATTAAAAAGAGTTAATATTGCTCAGGGGGCACAAGGACTAGATTATGTTTATACTCTTGGAGGACAATTAAAAAGTATAAATCATCCAAGTTTAGAAGCCTCTAAAGATCCTGGAGGAGACAATAATGATGTTTTTGGTTTAACTCTTGATTATTACAAAGGCGACTACTTAAGAACTGGCAGAAATATAACTTCTTCTCCAACAGCAGGGTCTGATTATAACGGAAATATAAAAGCCGCTCGTTGGGCCAATAAAGGTGTTGCTGGGGATTATAATGGAAGCACAGCCAATCAAAAAGGGTATTTGTACAACTATAATCGTAACAATTGGCTAACAGGAGCTACATTTGGAAGCATTAATTCTAATTCAGAGATAATTTCTTCTTCTGCTTTAGCAGAAGGTGGATTAACTTACGATGCAAATGGGAATATTAAAACTTTACAACGAACCAATGAAGCTGGAACTATTGTAGATAATCTGAGCTATAATTATACAAATACAGGAAAAAATCAACTAAACAGTATAACCGAAATTGCACCCGTAACTGCAGATATTAATGATATAGAAAATCAATCTCCAGGAAATTACGTTTATGATGCTATTGGACAGCTAAAACAAAATATTTCTGAAAATTTATATTATTTTTATAACACACTAGGGCTAGTAACTGAAGTTAAAAAAGGTTCCAATACTTTAGTAAAGTTCTTTTACAATGAAAGAAGGCAGCGCATCAAAAAAGAAAGCTACAATACAACAACTTTCGTTTTGCAGAACACTTCTTTTTATCAATTAGATTTCTCAGGAAATACTGTGGCAGTTTATAGTTTACCAAATGGTGGAAATATAACACAAGTAGAATTACCTATTTATGGTATAGAACGTTTAGGCGTTTATAAAAAAGCAAGCGGGGTTACTAGCTATGAAATCAAAGACCATCTTGGAAATGTAAGGACTGTTATAGAAAAAGAAAGTGGAGTTCCTGTAATTAAATCTTTTGCGGACTATTATCCTTTTGGAGAACAATTGCCTTCTCGTAATGCTTTAAGCAATTATCGATATGCATTTCAAGGACAAGAACTAGATCAAGAAACGGGAATGGAAGCTTTCCAACTACGTCTTTGGGACGGAAGAATTGGAAGATGGCTATCTACTGATCCTTATGGACAATATGCTTCTCCTTATTTAGGAATGAACAATAATCCTGTTTCTTCTATTGATTCAGATGGTGGCTGGTCAAGATGGCTTGGAGCTGCATGGTATTCGTTATGGAATGGTGGTACTCCCTTTAAAAGTGAAGTCAATGGTGACTGGGGAGTTAGGTCTGGAACTGCATCTGCTGATGGAAACGGAATGGATATTAATATTACTTATGGAGGAAAAAGATATAATGTTAATTCAGAACCATCTTTAAGCTTTGGTGGCGCAGGAGCTGGCGGAATGTCTCTGCATGGTTTAAATATTAACCCTAAAGATTTACCACATGTTTACATAGAAGGACATGCAGCTATAACTAGGGGAGGGATAGGAGGAGAAGTCAAGATCCTAGGAGCAAAAGTTGGTTTAAAAGCTGAAGCCGCTAAGTCATCATTATATCAAATAGGCTTTGACATGGATACTTCCAGATCAGATCTTGAAGGAGGTGCGATTATGAATACTTCTGGGATTTCAGGAGAACTAGGAGACTCTTTCGGTGCAGGAGCATCTTATTTTGCAGGTTTAGATTATAAATTTGACGGAAAAACTGGCCTTCTAAAAGAAAGAACTATTAGCCTTATGGTGGCAGAAGTAACACAAGAATATCATGTTTCAAAAATTAACAATACAGTTTCTAGAACAAAAGTAGGATTAAATGTTGGAGCAGAAGCATCTTTCTTTTTTGGTATTGAAGCTAGTTTAAAGGCAGGGGTCATTGTTCCATCCAAAAATTAATTATGTCATATAAAAACTATTTAAATAATCATTTCTTCAGAAGAGGTTTTGCCTTGTATATTGATTTTGTACTTATTGCAATTACTACTTTATTATACTTATTTTTATGTGACAAAAAAGGACCTACTGTTGAATGTGATAATTTTCTCTGTTGGAATTATAATAGAATCTTTTGTTTTGAAATTTTATTCTATTGTATATACTTCTTATTGATGGAATTTTTTTTCTCATTTACCATTGGTAAACTGATTCTTGGCCTATATGTCTCAAACACAAAAAAAAAAGCAATATTTTGGGGAATTCTTATCCGAACAATGTTAAGACTAATTCCTTTAAATTTAATATCATTTATCTTTAATAAAGAAAGAAAATTTTGGCATGAGACACTTTCGAAAACTTTCACTTTAAGAAAATCTTAACCCTAAATAACAATCTTAAAAAAGGGCTGAATCTAAAACAATTAGATTCAGCCCTTTTAATATAACTTAAATATTATTTATCTTTAAAAAATTTCTCCAAATAAGCATTTTTCTCTTTTTCAGATTCTAATAAACGTTCATAAAGTTTTCTATTTTCATCTACAAGCTCTATCATTTTATCTAATGGATTAAAAGTACAATGATTATTAAAAGTTCCAGCACTCTGGTCTGTAAAAGTGTTAAAATAATTTATCATATTTTCTTCAGAAAAATTCTTAATTGCCTCCGCTGTTACCCCAAGCACTTTTGCTACTTCTTTGAGTTTATCATCATCAATACTTTCACTATTTTCCATAATAGATATTGCTTGTTGATTAGTTCCTAAAGCTTGAGCCAATGCTTCCTGCTTCATATCTTTTAGTTCACGAATACGGCTAATTTTTCGCCCTATATGATTTGGTTTAGTTAATGCGCTCATAATTCAAAGGTAATAATTAGGGATATAATAAAACAATAAGTAAAAAACATCATATTTCTGTACGCTACAAATTAAAATGCTTCTTTTTATTTTAAAAAAACTCAAATAATGAGAGCTACACAAAAATACAATTTTACTTACATTTAAAAACAAAAACGGAATCCAAATTAGATTCCTTTTTATTTTATTTCCATTTCAACGTTTCCATCAAACGCTGCATATCGTTTTTAACATAACTCGCTGCTGGCATGATTGAGTCAAAATTTGGTTTTGCATAGAAATACACAGAGCCTATTAAAAAGTGTTTTGTACTGTCGGTAACATAAAACTGAGAATTTGTTGCTGCATTTCCATCCACTTGATAAAACATTCCGTAAACCTTTTTCTCTGGATTTAAATACGGTTGTTCTAAGATATCATCGGCTTTAATAACGTGCTCGTAAGTCAGTTTTTGAGCATCACGTAGTAATTTATCAATATTGCCATTTACTGGCTTATACGTCAAATAAATAGTCGCTTTCATCTTTGGATAAGTAATTGCAAATCCGCATTCTTTTTCTCCTTTAATAATTGCCTCTTCATTCATCTGAAAAGCAAATGGACAATTGTTTTCAAAATTCACATATTTTGCTTCTGGATAATCCAATCGCAGGTAACTCGCCGGTTTAGGCAAAACATCATTTTTACAGCTTATAACCGTTAGAGCAAGCAAAATTGCCGTTATTGAAAGTATTCTATTTAACATTTTAATTTATTGTTACTTTTATTTGTTTTACACGCTTTTTATCAACTGTTTCTACCGTGAAAATACAGTTCTCAAAAGGTACTTTTTGATCTTTTTTCGGAAAATTACCTAAAATTTCCAGAATAAATCCTGCTAATGTTTCTGCTTCTCCTTTATGAGCTTCAAAAACATCTTCATCAACATCTACAATTCTATAGAAATCCTTTAAATTTATTTTTCCTTCAAAAAGAAAATTATTGTCATCAATCTGTGAAAAATTTAGATTTTCATCATCAAATTCATCACTAATATCTCCAACTATTTCTTCGATAACATCTTCTAACGAAACCAATCCAGATGTTCCTCCATATTCATCAACCACAATAGCTAAGTGGCTTTTTAGGCTCTGAAAATCCTTTAAAAGATTATCTAATTTTTTATTTTCAGGAACAAAGAAAGCTTCACGAATTAAAGAAGTCCAATCAAATTCTTCTTTATCAATGTGCGGAAGCAAATCTTTTACGAAAAGCACTCCTTCAATTTGATCAATATTATCACGATAAATCGGAATTCTAGAAAAACCTGTTTCAATTATTTTAGGATAAATGGCTGCGAATGTTTCTGATATTTCCAATGCAAAAATATCAATTCTTGGACTCATAACCTGCTTTGTATCGGTATTTCCGAAAGAAACAATTCCTTCCAGAATTTTTTGTTCTTCTGTCGAAGTTCCTTCAGAATCTGTTAATTCTAAAGCCTGAGAAAGCTGATTGATTGAAAAATTATTTTTTTGTTTGCCTAATTTATTCTGCAAATATATAGTAACGGCGCGCATTGGCAAACTGACAGGCGAAAGCACTTTATCTAAAAATGCCAACGGGTAAGCCACACCTTTAGCAAAACGAATACTGTTTCTGCTCGCGTAAACCTTAGGCAGAACTTCGCCAAATAATAAAATTAAAAAAGTAACTAAGATTACCTCTAAAGTAAATTTAAAGGCTGGCGAACTTACATTGGCAAAAATATTTTGTCCGATGTAACCAAAAAGAATTACTACACCAATATTAAAAAAGTTATTTGCAACCAATAAAGTTGCCAAAAGCTTTTTAGGTTTGTCCAATAAATTTGAAATAATTTTACCTTTTGCAAGATTATCGTTTAAAGTGTCATCGATATCTTGTTGCGATAAAGAAAAAAGAGCAACTTCAGCTCCAGAAACGATTGCTGAAAGAAATAATAAAATAAAAATTCCGACGAAACCAATAATTAAATTGGCGTCAAGATTTGTAGAAAAAAGTAAACTGGGCTCTGGGTCCAAACTGTGTAAAATTAGTTAAACATCGCTTAGAAGGGCAGATCATTAATCGGAAGCCCTTCAGGAGCATCAAAGTTAGTATTTTTTACCGACTCTGTATCCTGGTTTTGCTTTGTATACGCAGTTTCTTTTTTAGTTGTTAAGAAAGTAAACTCTGTAACCTGAATTTCGGTAGTATATTTTGTCGTCCCATCTTCTGTTTGCCATTGACGAGATTTTATTCTTCCTTCAACATAAATTTTATCGCCTTTAGAAAGATATTTTTCGCAAATCTCTGCGGCTTTATTACGCACAACCAAATTATGCCATTCTGTAGAAGTTATCTTTTCATTGGTCGTTTTATTGATATATACCTCATTGGTAGCCAGCTGAAAACGTCCGATGCAGTTTCCTCCATCAAAATAATGCATCTTTACATCATCGCCTAAATGGCCAATAAGCATCACTTTATTTAATGTTCCGTTCATAGTTTTTGGTGGTATTTCTCCCAAAGATACATTTTTTTAGCAATTTATTTCTTGCTTTTCTATAAAATTATATATCACGATAGGAAAAGGAAAAGTTTTCAATTTTTCAGCATCTACTCCGTTTTCAATTTCTTCCTCCACTTTAATTTTCCAAAACTGAATGTGCAGATGCTGATGCGAAAGTTTATGTATAACGGTTGATTCACTATAATCTTCTATACTTATAATAGTATATTCTGGAAAGATTTCGTTTTTAGCCATTTTAGAAACTACATCAAAATCAACAATTGATTGTGTTTCTAGTAACGGAAACTCATATAAATTATGCCAAATTCCTTTTTCGGTTCTTTTTCGAATTAATGTATTTCCCGAAATATCTTCCAAAACCAAATAATTAAAGTAGCGATTGGTCACTTTTATCTTTTTTGACTTAACGGGAAGCATATTTACTTTTCCTTTTTGCAAGGCGGCGCAACTTTCGTTAAAAACACAAATAGTGCAATCAGGACTTTTAGGAACACATTGTAGCGCACCAAACTCCATTATAGCTTGATTAAAAATAGCTGGATTATCTTTCGGCATTAACTCCTGAGCCAACGCCGCAAACTCTTTTTTAGTTGCTGGGAGCGCGATATCCGATTCGATATCAAAATAACGGGCCAAAACACGAAACACATTTCCGTCTACAACAGGAACAAGTTCATTATAGGAGAAAGAAGCTATTGCTGCGGCTGTATATTCACCAACACCTTTAAGTTTTAAAAGCTCTTTATACGAATCAGGAAAAATACCATTTAAGTCATTACTTATATATTGAGCCGTTTTATGAAGATTTCGAGCACGAGAATAATAACCCAAACCTTGCCAAAGTTTCAAAACTTTCTCTTCTGAAGCATCTGCTAAATGTTTTACGGTAGGAAATTCCTGAGTAAATGAAAAAAAATATGGCATTCCTTGAGCAACTCGCGTCTGCTGAAGCATGATTTCTGAGAGCCAAATTTGGTACGGATCGACCGTTTTTCGCCACGGTAAATCACGCTTGTGCTGTAAATACCATTTTATCAATATGTTATGAAAATTCATCGTAAAATACTTAGATTGCAAAAGTAAATGTTTATGTAATTAAAATTTAACGAATTAGCTTGATTAATTATTTTTTTAATTCCTATATTTGCAAACTCAAAAAAATAGTACACCATTTATAAAATAAAATAGGAAAGAAAATGACGAAAGCAGATATCGTAGCGAAGATTTCAGAGAAACTAGGTCTTGAAAAAGGAGACGTTCAAGCAACAGTAGAAACTTTTATGGAAGAAGTTAAGACTTCTTTAGAGACTGGAGACAATGTTTACCTAAGAGGTTTTGGTAGTTTTATCGTTAAAACTAGAGCTGAAAAGACTGGAAGAAACATTTCTAAAAACACTACTATTAAAATTCCAGCACACAACATTCCTGCGTTCAAACCTGCAAAAGTTTTTGTAGAGGGAGTTAAAACTAACAACGAAGCAAAATAATATTAATTAACATAAATCTGACACAATATGCCAAGTGGTAAAAAAAGAAAGAGACATAAGGTAGCTACTCACAAACGTAAAAAAAGAGCGAGAGCTAACCGCCACAAAAAGAAAAAGTAGTTTTAAACTACTTTTTTCTTTTTAAACGTTCATTGAAATTGGAGTTTGATAGTCTCAGTCACAGATTACAGTTTGCAGCTTGAAACTGCTTACTGGCACTGAAAACTGACAGCTAACTCCTCCGGGTTAATACCTGTTAAAATAATTGTTTAATCCATCCTTACAATTCAGTTATGAGTTATAAGTTATGAGTTATGAGTTGCAAAACCTGAAACTTGAAACCTAAAACCTGAAACTAAAAGTCTGGATAAAAATTTACAGTGTGAATAAAGAATTAATCATTAGATCTAGTTCTGAAGCCGTAGATTTTGCCTTATTAAAAGATGGAAAACTAATTGAATTACACAAAGAAGAAGAAAAAAGCAACTTTCAGGTTGGTGATATTTTTATTGCCAAAATCAGAAAACCAGTTGCTGGACTTAATGCTGCTTTTGTAAATGTAGGCTTTGAAAAAGATGCCTTTTTACATTATCATGATTTGGGTCCAAATCTAGCTTCTCAGCTGAAATTCATAAAACTTGTAAGCGCAGGTAAATTAAAAGATTTCTCCCTAAAAACCTTTCAGTTTGAAAAAGAGATTGACAAAGATGGCATCATTACTGATATTTTAAGTGCCAATCAATCTGTCTTAGTTCAAGTAGTTAAAGAACCTATATCAACCAAAGGACCAAGAATAAGTGCTGAGCTTTCTCTTGCCGGAAGATTTATCGTTCTAGTTCCTTTTTCTGATCGTGTTTCTATTTCTCAAAAAATAGAAGACAAAAAAGAAAAGGATCGTCTAAAAAAACTTGTTCTATCGATCAAACCTAAAGGATTTGGTGTTATTGTTCGTACAGTAGCCGAAGGCAAAAACGTAGCCGAATTAGAAAAAGATTTGCAGAACCTGCTTGGCAGATGGTCTGCAATGTGTAAAAAATTACCAACTGCTCATCATCCATCAAAAGTATTAGGAGAGCTTAATAGAGCTTCTTCAATATTAAGAGATGTATTCAATGATACCTTCAGCGGTATTCAAATAGATGATGAAGAGTTGTACCATCAAACGAAGGAATATTTGCAAGAAATTGCGCCTTCAAAACAATCGATTGTTAAGTTTTATCAATCAAATGACACCCCAATTTTCGAGAAATACAATATAGAGAGACAAATCAAAACTTCTTTTGGCCGAACTGTTTCCATGAGCAAAGGTGCTTATCTAATTATAGAACACACCGAAGCACTTCACGTTATAGACGTAAACAGCGGAAACCGTTCTAATAAAGCGACCAACCAAGAAGACACAGCCATGGAAGTGAATATGATTGCCGCTGCTGAAATCGCAAGACAACTACGCTTGCGTGATATGGGCGGAATAATCGTAGTTGATTTTATCGATATGTCTAATCCTGAAAATAGGAAAGTTTTGTTCGACTTCTTGCGAGAAGAAATGAGCGACGATAAAGCAAAGCATAAAATATTACCGCCGAGTAAGTTTGGTTTGGTCCAAATTACAAGACAGCGCGTAAGACCAGAAGTTAATATTAAAACTAGAGAAGAAGATCCTAATAAAGTTAATGGTGAAATTGAAGCACCAATATTAATAATTGACAAGATCACCTCTGATTTAGAAAGACTTTTAAAAACCCACAATAAGGTTGTGCTTAATACACACCCGTTTGTGGCTGCATACCTCAGCAAAGGTTTTCCATCATTACGTTCAAAATGGTTTTTTGAACATAAGAAATGGGTGAAAATCATACCTCGTGACGCTTACACGTACTTAGAATACCATTTCTACGATAAAAAGGGAAATGTTATTTCAGAATAAAAACAAAAACCGCCTTTCGAAAGATTGGCGGTTTTTTTGTGCATTATTATTTCATTTGAATGTTTTTTCTTATATTTAAAATTATTTTCTCTTCCAATACAAAATGTTTTTCAAGTCTTCCTTTATACGTTTCAAATCAATCAGTTTTATTTTAGCTTTTTTTCTTTTCAATGTTTGCAGAATATCTGCTCAGAATGAAAATAATTCAGCCTTTATTCAGTCAAAAAAAGCCTTTAATTTTCATGAAATACCTTTAATTTTTGATGTAAATTATTCTATAACCGATAAAAGTTTACTAACGGGAGGAATTGAATTGTGTTTAAATTCAGAAAGCTACAATAAATTGTTTTTAGGAATAGGCTACGGAATTACAAACAGTTATAACGGAAATTATTATGGCCTTCCCGATATTCATCTGTCTTACAATACTCAATATTTATTATTCCTAAAAGGAGGCGCATCAACAAAGCATGCATATGTCGTTTCTGGATTAACATTATTCAATATGATCGATTTAGGACTTGGTTACTCACACCCATTTTCCGAAAATAAAGTTCCCGAAATAAAAGGATTCACGATTAGCACAACCTTTAGATTCACAAATAAGCCTAAAAAGATTTATACCCAAATGAAAATAATGTGATTTATTCTCTCACAATTTCAATTTTCCTTCTGATTTCATTTCCAGAAGCATCAACAACTGTGATGTAATGCGTTCCTGTTGTTGGCGTGATTGGTAATTCATGAAAGGTTTTGGTTGTGGCTTTGTACACATCATCAACATACCAGAACAACTCTTTATCTCTTTCAGAATAAGCTACTTTTAAAATTACGGGTTGCATATTACTATTAAAATCTTTCGTTAAATAGATTTTACTGTTTGCTTTCGGATAAATAAAATCCATAGTTGTGCTTTGCGTTCCTTCGCAACCTTCTTTAAATGGTGGCAAAGGCAAATATTCTATGTGCTGACTTTTATAGTACCACGCCATAACCGGAGGCAATACAAACCAGTTTTTAGTAACAATATTATCGACACTTTCACAGCTGCTATTGACCTGAAATTGTTCTATTTTATCTAAATGAATGGTTTTATGATACGGACAAACTTTAGTCGATTTTCCTTTTTTAGGAACCCATTGTTTGATTTTCGGACAATTATCTTTTGCCAAATAACCACTTAATCGGCAAACCTCAACTTCTGCTAAATCATTATAAGGCGTATCAAACCATCTTTGTCTTGGAAGTAAATTAAAAACATCAAATAAAATTGGTGCGGCGCTCGTAACTCCCGTTAAAGTTGGTCTTCCCTCGCCTGTCGCGTTTCCAACCCAAATTCCAACTACATATCTCGAATTTGTTCCAATGGCCCAAGCGTCTCTGTTTCCGAAACTCGTTCCTGTTTTCCATGCAATTTTAAGCGAACTGTCATAAAACTTCCAAGCCTCATCTCCTTCTGGTCTGTTGACTTCTTCCATTGCGTTGTAAGTCAGCCAAATTGAGCCTGCACCTAAAATATTCTTCTGATTGGTTTCTGAGCCAAAATCGGGTTTAAAATCGTTTTTATAATTCAGCTCTGCAAATTCGTTGGTTCGGTATTGCCCTTTATTTTTAGTGTAATAATTAACCGTAGAAGAAAGATTTGCATACGTTCGGCATAAATCCCACAAATTACTTTCTGCACCTCCTAAAATCAACGATAATCCGTAATGATCGGGTGTTTTATTAATGTTTCTTAATTTAAATTTCTGCAATTCTTCATAAAACTTGTTTACACTAAAATCCTGCAACATTAAAACGGCAGGAATATTTAACGAACGTGATAATGCGCGATGTGCAGGAACTGCTCCGTCAAAAGTCAGATTAAAGTTTTGCGGTGTATAACCCGAAATCTGTGTAGGAATGTCAGCAATTAAAGTATTCGGAAGCAATTCGCCATCATCCAACATCGCGCCATATAAAAGCGGTTTTAAGATACTTCCTGTACTTCTTGGCGCATCAATAATATCTACATCTTTTTGGTGATCTGCATCGGCTGGAGAATTTCCAACGTAACTCATTACATTTCTGCTCTGAACATCAATTACCAAAATCGCCAGATTGTGAACTTCGTTTTGCTTGTATTGATTGTAATAATATCTCGCAATTTGATTTACTCTGTTTTGAAGTGCGTAATCAATTGTGGTTTTGACTCTTGTTCCTTCTTCATTTTTAGCCACTCTTTGAAGCAAATGCGGAGCAATTTGAGGCAAATCATACGGTTTTTGAGGCAATGGCTCTTCTATCGAAAGTTCGTACGTCTGCTTGTCTATTATGCCTTCTTGATGCAGTTTTAATAAAAGTCGGTTTCTTTTATTTAATAACTTAATTTGATTTTTTCCTGGATAAATCAAACTCGGCGCATTCGGTAAAACAGCCAAAACCGCATTTTCTGCCCATGATAATTGATTGGACTGGACACCAAAATAACGCCATGAAGCCATTTCAAGCCCCACAACATTTCCTCCAAATGGCGCATGAGCAGCATACATTTCGAGAATTTCATTTTTAGAATAACCTAATTCTAATCTTGTTGCCAGAATAATTTCTATAATTTTTTCGAAATAGGTTCTGCTTTTTCCTTTTCGAGATAATCGAATAACTTGTTGTGTCAGCGTACTTCCTCCTCGAACAACTTTTCCTGCTTTTCTATTTTGTTTAAAAGCATTTATCATTGCTCCGGGATTAAAACCCGGATGTTTATAGAAATATTCGTCTTCAAAATAAACAATGCATTTCTTGAATTTATCTGGAACGCTATCTTGTGCAGGAAAACGCCATTGTCCGTCTCGAGCAATTTTAGCGCCTAGAAGCTCTCCTTCTTTGCTTTCTATTACGGTTGAATAAGGTTCTTTGAATAAAGTTCGAGGTATCGAAAAATAGTAAATCAGCAAGAGCAGAAATGCAATTGCTGATTTAATTTTGTTTTTTTTAATCCAGTTTATAATGCGCTGAAAAAACGCTTTTAATTTATTTTTCAATGCTATTTTTTTTTCGCCACGAATTCACGAATTTAAATTATAAAAAATTAATTAGTGAATTCGTGGCTAACAACTTTATTTTACAACCTCAACCCAGAAACCTTTTGTTCTTGCTAAGAATGTATTATCGTACATCGCTTCGCATTGCAATCCTGGCAGATAATAGTTTCCTAAATACGATGCATTCAACAGAATACGGAAAACTTTAGTTTCTCTTGCTTTCATTCCGAAATAGAAATTCGTTCTGTCGTCTCGGATATCAATATAATCTGCAATATTGTTTACAGCGTCTCCGTAATCGGTGAAACGAGTATTTACAATTTCGAATCCTGAAGGCAGAATTTGCGATAATGCAACGTTTTGAACTCTTTCTCCTCTTTGGTTTTTAATCGTTACCTCAGCAACAAATTCAGTTCCTTGATTGATTTTCGAAACATTAATTACGCCTCCTTTTCTATTTTTGAAAACAATCGAAGCTGTAACATCGCTTTGAACCGTATTTTCTTGTCCGATTGGCAGAATTCCAGTGTTCAATACACGAACATAAACCGTATTTGCTTTATTGTTTTTTAGCGTGATACTATTTGTGCCAGAAGCAACAGACAAACTACGATCTGCAACTGATTTCCCTGTATTTATGGTTTCTCCTTTTCCGTTTTTACTGAACTGGATATTGATTCCTTTTGGACCATTGCTTACCGCAAATTTCGACATTGCATACAAGCAGTAAGCCGTTGTCTGCGTGCTCATCCATTGATTAGCCGACATTTCTTTAGCCAATTTAGTCGCCGTTACAAATGCTTTTTGTTTTTGATCTAAAAGAAGCATGGTTTCTAAAGCCATTGCCCTATTTCTTTCGCTTGAACCATAATAGTAATAGCTGTAACCATCTGAACTTCCGTCGATACTTGTTTTCAAGAACAAACTTTGTCCCGCTGATTTCTGACCTGCTAAGACATAAGCCGCAGCTAAACGAAGCATACTTTCGTTCGAGATACCTTTGGTTTCTCTTAATCTGTTCATTGCAGATAAATCGGCATTTCCAGCTAAAGCTAAAGTATACAAACGATATGCCTGAGCTAAATCATTTCCATATTTCGGTTCAAAACGCCATTGTTTCGCTTCTTTCTGCTGATATGACAGCCATTTTGATTTGAAATTAATTGGCAATACATATCCTTTTTTCTCTGCTTCAATCAAAAAATGTCCAGCGTAAGAAGTTCCCCAATCGTCTGCAATTGCATTTCCTTGCCAGTAAGGCAGCCCTCCATTTGATAATTGGAAATTACCCAATCTCGCAATTCCAGCAGCAATATTTTTCTGAATCAGATCTTTGCGTTTTGCATCAATATCAGCCACATCGCCTAAATACAATTGTGGAAAAACCGATGAAGTTGTTTGTTCAACACATCCATGAGGATATTGAATTAAGAATTGTAATCTTCCGTTCAAATTCATTGATGGCATTGATGAAACTTCCAATCTTGCTTTGTTACTTCCAGCAATTCCGAATGTTTTCCATGAAATTGTTTTGGTGCTATTTGGCGTTAAAACAACATCAGTAAAAGTACTCGTAACCGGATTCGGGTTCGTCATATCAATTTCAACATCGTAAACTGACTTCTCACTTCCAGAGGTTGCGATTACCTGAACTTTTGCAATTCCAGTTGCAGATCCTACGACCAAATTAAAATAAGCCATTTTTTCATCTGGCTGTGCAAAATTCAAACTTTGAACTGCACTTCCCATTACTTTCAATCCGTTGCTTGTTTTTACTTGGATTGAAACATTTTTGATCTTATTTTCAGTAGCAAAAACTGTTACTGGAAGTGTTACTTTTTCTGATGGCGAAATTTTTCTTGGCAACGAAGCTAAAACCATTAACGGGCTCTTAACTTGTGTGGCTTTTTCAACACTTCCGTAAGCGCTTGTATTTGCATCTCCTGCCACAACCATTGTTCGAACCGATCCAATGTATTTCGGTAATTTTAATTGATGCGATTTCGTTTCTCCTTTTCCTAATTTAAATGGTCCGTAGTACAATACCACAGGTTTAAAACGGTTCGCTTTTTTAGCTTTTCCTCCGCCTAAATCCTGATCCCCACCAATACTGAAAATTTGGTTTATTTTTCCACCGTAAGCGCCAATTACATCATCATAAATGTCCCAAGTTTTTACACCTAAAGCTTCACGAACGTAGAAACTATCCCATGCGTTTGGTGTTTTAAAACGAGTTAAATCTAAAAGCCCTTCATCGACAACTGCGATTGTATAGGTCATTTCCTTACCTGATTTCTCACCCACTTTTACTGTAAAAGATTGTTCAGGTTTTAAAACATCCGGCATTGAAAGCGTTGGAGCAAGAATTGTATTTTTGTCTACCACTTCAATTGGTACAATTCCATACATACGAATTGGCGAATCGTTTTTGGTTGAAGCGTGTGGCTGCAGTAACGTAATATTGAAATATACGTTTGGTGCCATTGCTCCCGTAATCGGAACTTCAACTTTAGTTTCTCCTTTTTTAGTTTCTGCCCAAATAGTTTGCACCACTCGAGATCCGTTTTCTACAGAAATTAAAGCTCTTCCTCCTTCACTTGAAGGGAAAGAAATTTGTGCTTTTTCTCCAACTGCATATTTTTTCTTATCGGTAGAAAACACCAACATATTTGCTGTAGAAGCATCTCTATTTCTCGTTTTTCCAGACCAAATTGGCCAATCGATGTTTACAGTTAAAGAAGTCGCGTGACCATCTTCCTGATCAGCAACACGAATTAAATAACGTCCCCATTCTTCATCTGTCAAGGCAAATTGGAAACTTCCTTTTCCACTTGAATCCGTATTGATTACGAAAGTTTTGTATGAAGTCGTTGCATTCGACGAGTTATAATTTGATAAATTATCGCTTGAAGAATCCCACCACCATCTCCAATCTACCTTGTAAACTCGTACTTCAAGATTTCTAACCGATTTTGGTTTTCCGTTTTCATCAACAGTCACCACTTCAAAACGATTGTTTGTTCTCGTTTCAAGCATGCTGTATTTATTCAGTTCTGGCGTTTTAACTCCAACATACGTTTTGTATGGAGAATAAGTGGTTGACATTACATCTGTACTAAAGTCGCCCCCTTCTTCATATACTTTTGTAATGAATGAAGCGCGAAGCATTCCCGGAGCCTGACCTTGCAATCTTGGCTGAATGTTTACTGAAGCTTTTCCGCTTTCGTTTAATTTCCCTGAGAAAACGTTGATTTCTTCTGTACTAAATTGACGCGCTAAATCATCAAAAGTATATTTTTCGTATCCTTTGAAAGTTGTGGATTGCTGAGAGAATTTAGCTTGCATTTCTACATTCAAATTCTTCGCAATTGCTCCGTGCAACCAAGTCACTTCCAAATTATCTGTATTTGGATATGATGCTGAAAGCGTTTTTCTGCTAAATGTATTTTTGATTTTTAAACGATTAGGTTTGATCGTTTCAATCTTAATGCTTTTATAGAATTTTGCACCTCCAACGCTTACCATTGCTTCCCAATTTCCTGTTGGCGCATCTTGGTTTGTTGGAACTGTAAAAGCATAATGATTCAGATCATTTGTTTTTTGAACTGTTTGATAAACAGTCTTTCCGTTCGGATCGTTTAATCTAAATTTAATTGGATGCGATTTCGGCAATTTATTCGCAGCATCATTCAAAATAAATGACAGATACAAATTATCACCAGGACGCCAAACGCCTCTTTCTCCGTAAATAAATCCTTTTAAACCTTTTTGTAAAGTCTCACCTGCAACATCAAAATTACTTACCGATAAAGAAAGTCCGTCATCCAACTTCACGTAAGTCGATTGATCGCCTAAAGTAACAATGGCAAAATAAGCGAATTTGTCTAATTGGAAAGATGCAATACCTTCACTGCTTGTTGCTTCTGTTGCTATTTTTTGCTGTTGGAAATTATACAAATCTACTCTTGCATTCGAAACTGGTTCGGTTGTAACGATATTATTTACAGCAAATAAATACGATTTATTTTCTCCTCTTTTTGCAATAACTCCTAAATCTGAAGCTAAAATATTAGTTGCAATTCTAGCATTGTAGAAATAAGAACCTGTACAAGGGTCTTGGCTTTCTCTCCAATCGTAATCGTCGTAATAATAGTAATCATCGTAAGAGTTTCCGCTGTAGTTTGCGTCGTTTTCATCTACTTCTTCTTCTTCAGTTTCATCGTCATTTCCTTCTGAAGTTTCACATTTGTATAATGAATATTTCTTTTTATAGACAAATTCCACTCTGTAAATCGCTCCAGGTTCTGGCTTGATAATTTTCGATAAATCTAAAGCATAGGTATTCCATTTTGCTAGATTTACGAGCGTGCTTTCTCTTAAATTTAAAGTAGTTTTTGCAATTGGCTGTGCTACTTTCTTAAGATTTTGTCCGCCATTTAATTCATTGTATTGAAGAAATTGCAGAATATTATTTTTGTAAATTTTATAAACCTTTACATCTACAGCACTAAGATTTACCGCTTCAAAATTCAATTTTAAATTATTTGAACTTGGCAGAATCGTTCCGTTTTTAATAAAACGGATATTTGGTTTGATCTGATCAAAAGAGATTTTCTCGCTGTAATTGTTTTCTAGTTTTTTTCCATACTGACTTTCGATTCCCTGAAAAACTTCCAATAATAATTCGCCCGTAACAACTTGCTCTGGTTCTTCATCTGGCACATATTCAACGACTTCTTCCACAACGGCGGCTGCGGAATCTACAGCAACTGCCGCTGAGTCAACTACAACGGCTGCCGAATCTACCGCAACCGCTGCTGGTTCTGCAACGGCTACCGCTATTGGCTCTTCTTTTTTAGGCGCGTTTTGATTACTAAAATATACTTTAAGTAAATTTCCTTGAGTTGAAAATTTCAGATTATTAGTATTTTGAATAGAAACCAATCCAGCAAAATCTTGTCCTTTTTCTAAAGGTTCAGAGAAATTAATTAAAACCTGCTGATTGTTTCCGTCTGGAACTTCAACTTTTATAACTTTAAATTCGTTGATGCTTGTAATCGGGAAATCAATTTGTCCTTTTTGATCAATATCAAAATCATTCCCATCATAGATAATTTCTAAATTTGAAGCTTCTGACTGACGCTGAATGCTGTCAATTATAAAATGAAATTCTTTTCCTGAAGACACATTTTTGTCAAACTTGATTTTAAGATCGTTTCCGTTATGTTTGGCTTGAACCAACTTAATAGCGGTTTCCAAATCAATATTATCTGCTGTTTTAAGTGTGCAGTTTAAATATTGATATTCTTTGCTGTACGACTGTACATCGCCAGTATTAATGGTAAAATCCTGTTTAACGGTTTTAACTGTAAAATTGAATTTAGAAAGTTCTTTTTCTTTCTCTTTCGGAATGGCAGTCAGTTTATCTAAGTTTAAAGTAACCTGATATTCTGTTCCCATTTTGAGTTTTTTCTCCGGAATAAAAGCTAAAGTATTCGTTGAAAGTGCTACGACTTTTCCGTGAACACTTGGCGAAATATCAAATAAATCGTCATCTAATTCCTGATTGGGTTTCCAATCGTTTTTATCAAATGCCAAAACCACACGAATATCAGAATCCGCAGAAACGATACCCCCTGTAAAACTGGTAATGTAATCTTTAAATAACGAAAAATCGGAGTTGAAATCTGCAGCTGATTTGCGCCCGCAGGATTGAAAAATAAAAAACACAAAAAATACGAGAAATAGTCCTTTTGCTTTCACTTTTATCTAGAGTTAATCGGTTAATAAACTAATAATTTAATAGGAATTGCTATTATGGGCATAACTGCAAAATCGCAATTAAATTATTATAAAAGTAAAATATTTTCCGAATCCTTTAAGAAGAAAATTCTCTAATACAATTATTTAACTTTTGTTGAAGTTTTATTAGCGCTTTCAAAACTCAGAACCTAGTTTTGAAAGCACTTTATCCATTTCACGAAAGTGTTCTTCGGTATTTGAGGAATAATGCATTTGATTATCGTTTATGATAACAATTACATCATCCGAATGATTTCCATAAAATTTTATCCCTTCAACCCATTGCTTAAAAGAAACGCCTTTATTTGAAAAGTTCTGAGTTATGAAATCTAATTCATTTGGTTCGATTTCATAAAATGTATCACAAGTAAAATCTAACGCAAAACCTGCTTGTAAATATGCCATTGCAGTGAAAAAATCCGTCAAAGTTTCTGTTTCTAGATTCCATTCTTTTTCATCATAACTCATATAAACAGGCGGATTGCTTTTCGACAAATCCTCTTTATGAATGCCCCAAACACAAACCTTTTGATTTTCAGAATAAAATATCAAATAATCATCGTGTTTGTAATATTGAAAACGTTCTGGAACAATCAATAAATCTTGAGTATGATTTAAGTTTTGAATTTTACCCAATTCCGCATAATAATCAACAAAAACTTCGGGAAGCTGTCCGAAGATATCTTTTCCAACTTGAATTTCATCCTTTGTAAAACCGTTTGATTCTGTGATATGAAATAGCTTTTTTATTGTTGAAAAATCTGTCATGTCATTTAGAATTATTTACGTCTTTCTAGAAAAAAACGTTTCATTAAATCGGCTGCTTCATTTGCCATTACGCCAGAAACAACCGTTGTTTTAGGATGCAATTTTGTTCCCATATTTAGAAATCCGCGTTGTTCGTCTCGTGCTCCAAAAACGATTTTAGAAATTTGACTCCAGTACAAAGCACCTGCGCACATTTGGCAAGGTTCGAGAGTTACATAAAGCGTACAATCTTTTAAATATTTTCCGCCTAGAAAATTGGCTGCTGCTGTAATTGATTGCATTTCGGCATGAGCTGTAACATCATTAAGCAATTCCGTCAAATTGTGGCTTCTTGCAATAACTTTATCGGCTACAACTACAATGGCTCCAACAGGAATTTCGCCTTTTAAGTAGGCTTCTTCCGCTTCCTGCAAAGCTTTCTTCATAAAATATTCGTCTGTAAAAGGATTTTCCATAATTGCAAAAGTAAAACTTTACTCATTATTTTTACTACATTTAAATTTTGAAATTGGAATATGGAAAGAAAACATAAAATAACTATACCTGAACCGTGTCATCAAGACTGGGACAAAATGACCCCAAATGAAAATGGGCGATTTTGTTTGAGCTGTTCTAAAACGGTTATTGATTTTACTTCTATGCTTCCTGAAGAAATTCAGCATTATTTCATTCAAAATCAAAATGAAGGCGTTTGTGGGAGATTTAAAAACTCGCAACTAGAAACCATCACTATTCAAATCCCTAATCGCGTTTTATATTCGCAGACAAACTATCATAAAATATTTCTTCTGGCTTTGTTTATTGCAATGGGAACGACTTTGTTTAGCTGTGCGGATAAAGAAGGGAACAAGAAAAAAATTGATCAAATTGAAATTGTTGACAATACCTCTCAAGATCAAGATGAAAATGTTTCCTCATGCTATGGTCATCAGATAGAATCTAAAAAAGAAAAAACAAAAATACCAAGAGAAAGGGTCACAATGGGAATGGTAGTACCTTCTCAACCTATTGAATATTATAGTTTTAAATATAGCATTATATATAATTCCGTTGATTTGGATATTTTACCCGCTCCAAAAGGCGGAATGAAAAAATTCTATTCTTACTTTGCAAAAAATTACAATGCTTCAAAAAAAGGAGAAATGTCAGTCCTATTTGTAGTAGAAAGAGACGGTACTTTAACTAATTTTCAAGTAACTAAAAATGCATCGTCAGAAAATGAAGCAAAAGTTATTAAAGTTTTAGAATCTGGCCCAAAATGGATTCCTGGAAAAACAAACAATGGAGATGTTCGATCAACTTTCATTTTGCCAATTACATTTAAATAATGAAAATTAAACATAAAATAACTGCTAATAAAAATTGCAAATCGTTTTTGCCGACGTTGTATGCAGTTATAACTGTGGTTTTGTTTAGTTGCCAAAACAAAGAAGATAAACAACAGGAAGTTAAGAATCTTGAAGTTGCCAAAGATACAGTTGTAACAAAACCAGATGTTTTAGATACGACTGCAATTAGCACTAAAAAATTAGATCAAGCACCGCCAGATCTATCAAAAGCGGAGCAAACTGAATTAAAGCAAACAACCGCAATAGCAACTAAAGAAGTCAATGAGAACAAATCTTCAAAATCTGATAAAGTCAAAAAAGAAGAGCAATTACCAACTCTAAAACCTCTTTCTAATACCAATGCTGAATTTCCGGGCGGTATTGATCAATTTCATACTTTCTTCATGAAAGAATATAAAAAGCCGGAAAACGTAAATTATTGGAAGCTTAATTTCACACTTGCATTTGCCGTAGAAAAAAATGGTTCAGTTTCTTTTCTTGAATGCTCCCCAGCAGTTGAAGAACCTTTGGAAAAGGAAATTATTAGAGTTTTAAATTTATGTCCTAAATGGCAACCTGGTGAATCGAATGGAAAAAAAACTAGAATGCAATATTCTGTTCCGATTTTATTGAAATAAGACTCTGAGAGAAAATTAAATTTAAAACCGTAAATTTGTTTTTTACCTTACAATGAAAAGCAATTTACTTTCCAACATATATAACCCTGCTGATTTACGTCTTTTAAAAGAAGAACAGCTTACTCAAGTTGCCCAAGAACTTCGTCAATTTATTATTGATATCGTTTCTGTAAAAGAAGGTCATTTGGGAGCAAGTTTAGGCGTTGTAGAACTTACAATTGCCCTGCATTATGTTTTTAATACTCCTGATGATTTATTGGTTTGGGATGTCGGACATCAAGCTTACGGACATAAAATATTGACCGAAAGAAGAGAAATTTTTCATACAAATCGACAAATCGACGGTATTTCTGGTTTCCCGAAAAGAAGCGAAAGCGTTTATGATACTTTCGGCGTTGGACATTCTTCTACTTCTATTTCTGCTGCTTTAGGAATGGCGATTGCTTCTAAATTAAAAGGTGATTTTGATAAAGAACATATTGCTGTAATAGGCGACGCTTCAATTGCAAGCGGAATGGCGTTTGAAGGACTTAATCACGCTGGAGTTACTGATGCTAATATTTTAGTGATTCTGAATGATAACGCCATCGGAATTGATCCAAGTGTTGGCGCTTTAAAACAATATCTTACTTCGGTTAAAAACGGAAAAAATCCGAGACAAAATAATATCATTAAATCTTTGAATTTTGATTATTCTGGTCCAATTGACGGTCATGATCTTCCGAAATTAATCAAAGAATTAAATCGTCTAAAAAAGATTAAAGGTCCGAAATTCCTTCATATTGTAACTACAAAAGGAAAAGGTTTACAGCAAGCTGAAGAGAATCAGGTGAAATATCATGCACCTGGAAAATTTGATGCTTCGACTGGAGAAATTCATTTAAAATCGGAAGAAAATCTTCCTCCAAAATATCAGGATGTTTTTGGTTTAACCATTTTAGATTTAGCCAAAAAGAATCGAAAAATTATCGGAATTACTCCCGCAATGCCATCTGGAAGTTCGTTAAAATTTATGATGGATGAATTGCCGAATCGTGCCTTTGATGTTGGAATTGCAGAACAGCATGCTGTAACATTGGCCGCAGGAATGGCAACTCAGGGAATGATCGTCTATTGCAATATTTATTCGACTTTTTTACAGCGCGCCTACGACCAAGTAATTCATGATGTTGCTTTACAAAATCTGCCTGTCATTTTTTGTCTTGACCGCGCAGGCTTAGTGGGCGAAGACGGCGCAACGCATCATGGTGTTTTTGACATTGCTTATTTGCGTTCGATTCCGAATATGATTATCTATGCGCCGTTAAACGAAATTGAACTTCAAAACATTTTGTATACGGTTCAATTAGGAATAGATCATCCAATCGCAATTCGATATCCAAGAGGTCGTGGAGTCCTGCCAAATTGGGAAGTAGAAAATTTCGGACATTACGAAAAAATATTTTTAGGCAAGGCGAAATGTTTAAAAGATGGTACGAAACTTGCTGTACTGTCGGCCGGAACAATTGGAAATAATGTTATAGAAGCGCTCAAAGAATCAACACATTCTAATGAAATTGCCCATTATAACTTTAGTTTTATCAAACCACTAGACATCAATACATTAATTACTATTTTTTCAACTTTTGATCGTATTATTACAATCGAAGATGGGGTTAAAAATGGTGGTTTTGGAAGTGCAGTTTTAGAGTTTGCAGCATCGAATAATTTTAAAAATTCTATTGAAATTTTGGGTGTTCCAGACGAATTTATTGAACATGGAACAGTAAATCAACTGCAACAATTGTGTAAAATTGACGTTAAAAGTTTAATAAATCTTTTTTCTAACGGTTCAAAATAATTATTTTGCGAAACCAAAACAAAAATTACCACAATGAAATTATTGCGTTCTACCCTTTTGCTGTTATTGCTTTTGTGTACTTCTAATAACTTTGCCCAGATTATACAAACAACTCTAAGCCCGAATCAAGTACCTAAACCGCCATCAAACTGGACAGAGAAAAACCAACTTGGTTTTGACCTTTCACAAATTGCTTTTGTCAACTGGAGCGCGGGGGGAACAAGTTCTATCTCTGGATTATTTAAAGGAGAGTTTTCTAGAACTTATTTGAAAGGAAATAATAAGTGGTTCAATGAACTTATTATGAAGTATGGTCTAAACAAGCAAGAAGAGACTGAAACAAGAAAAACGGATGATGCGATTCAATTCAACTCAACTTACGGTTTTAGAAAAGACACTGCTTCAAATTGGTATTATTCAGCAAAATTCAACTTCAATACACAGTTTACCAACGGTTATAATTATCCGAATAGAGACGTTCCTATTTCTAGACCTTTTGCACCAGCTTATGTGTTTCTAGGAGCCGGAGCTGAGAATTCTAATAAAGAAAAAAATAGAACGTTTTACTTCTCACCAATTACGTTAAAAACCACATTGGTATTAGATCAAGATTTGGCTAATCAAGGATCTTTTGGTGTTAAAAAAGCCATTTATGCACCAGATCCTTCAGATCCGACTCAGCAAATTTTAATTAAAGAAGGGCAAAAGGTAAAAGCCGAATTCGGTATCCTTTTTACTGCCTACAACAAAAGCGAAATCTATAAAAATGTTTTTTATGAAAACAGGCTAAGTTTATATACCGATTATTTAAACCGATTCGGAAATGTGGATATTGATTATGACACCCGTTTAGACTTGGTAGTAAACGCTTATGTAAAAGCCAATATTGGTGTTCACTTAATTTATGATGACGACATTAAAAACAAAAAAGATGTTATTGATCCAACCACAGGATCAAAAACCCAAATTACTGAAGGTCCAAAAATGCAATTAAGACAAGTTCTTGGTGTTGGTTTGGTTTATGCTTTCAAATAAAAAGAGATAAATACAACGATAAAAAAAAAGCTTCTTTTAGAATATTTCTGAAAGAAGCTTTTTTTATTTAACGCTTTTTTTGTCCCTGAATCATTTCATACAGCTCAAGTGCATTTCCGTCTGTTAAGAGCGAAACATAGTGGCAAATATGCAATAGACGCTCATATAAATTGGTTTTGTCTAAATGATGTTTTTCTGGCAACATTTTCAAAATCAGCTTATCGTAGTTTGAGGCTGTTCCTTCAAATTTATTGTTATAAGCTGTAATGAATTTATCTAATAACGTTTGAATAATCTGATAGCCAACAATTTCTTTTTCAATTACTTCTCGACTTTGGTAGATTTTTTCAATACTCAATTTGATAATATCATCCATTTGTGCTTTGTATTTGCTTTTGTCTGTTAAAGCATACGGAAAGTTTCCGGCAAGAATTGCTTCTTCATTTTCAACAAAAACATTTACTGCGTCATTAATTAAAGTTCCAATTGCCAAAGCTCTCAAATAACTGATGCGATCTTCCTTTGTAGTTAATGACTTGTATTTTGAAACTCCGATATTGTCTTTTACCAAATTAATTAAATATTCTAAAGCAAAATCTTCAGACACCAAACCTAAATTGATTCCATCTTCAAAATCAATGATTGTGTAGCAAATATCATCTGCCGCTTCAACCAAATACGCTAAAGGGTGTCTTTCAAAACCAATATCTTCTCCAGATTTATTGGCAATCATGCCCATATCTTTGGCTACTTCTTCAAAGAACAATTTATCCGTTTGAAAGAAACCGTACTTTTTATCGGCGATATTATTAGTTGGCCTTTTCGGAAGACTTTCTTTCGGATATTTCATAAAAGCTCCCAGAGTTGCATACGAAATACGAAGTCCGCCTTCAATTCCTGGGCGGCTTGCTGTTAGAACTGAAAATCCGTTTGCATTTCCTTCAAAATCAATTAAATCTTGCCATTGCTTATCTGTGAGCTGATTTTTGTATTTCAGTCCATTCCCGATAGAAAAATATTCTCCAATAGCTTTTTCTCCAGAATGTCCAAAAGGCGGATTTCCAATATCATGCGCCAATGAAGCCGCAGCTACAATAGCACCAAAATCGTTCATATGATAACCGTGAACTTCTTTCAAGTAAGGATATTTTTCAATGATTTTCTTCCCAACCAAACGCCCAAGCGAACGCCCGACAACAGAAACTTCCAAACTATGCGTTAAACGCGTGTGCACGAAATCTGTTTTAGAAAGCGGAATAACTTGTGTCTTATCTTGTAAACTTCTAAAAGCGGCAGAAAATATAATTCGGTCATAATCAACTTCAAATCCTAAACGCGTATCATCTTGTTCTACACGTAATCTTTTGCTTGTATCCCCCTGACGTTTTAATGATAAAAGTTGTTCCCAGTTCATTTTTCAATTTTAGATATTAGATTGATGATTTTAGATTGCTCATCGAGACTTCAAAAATACGTTTTTATTTTAGGATAATATTCAATAAATATAGGCCGCAGATTAATTTTGATTCGAAAGCTTAAATGATTTTTTCTGCCACGAATTTCACAAATTTCACGAATTAATTTAGACGCAATGATTTGTGTTAATTAGTGAAATTCGTGGCGAAAAAACATTAAAATTCTAAAGCGGTGCTGTGTTTGATTTCTCCCATCACAAAAATACTGTTCGTATTTCCGATATTTTCTATAGTTGACAGCTTATTCATTACAAAATCCTGATAACTAGCCATATCTTGCACCAAAATTTTAAGCATGAAATCGTAATCTCCAGCAATATTGTAGCATTCTATAATTTCTGGAAGTGCCACGATATCTTTCACAAAATTGCTCCCGACATTTTTGGCATGTTCTTTTAAACGCACATTACAAAAAACAGTCATGCCGCGATTCATTTTCTTCTTATCTAAAAGTGCAACATATTTTGTAATGTAACCATCTCTTTCTAACCTTTTTATTCGCTCATAAACAGGGGTTACCGTTAGAAATAATTTACTGGCAAGATCTTTTGTATTGATATTGCAATCTTCTTGAAGGTATTTTAAGATCAATAAATCCGTTTTATCTAAATTTTCCATAGTTTTTTTTACGGCTAAAAGTTCATTTAAAAGATTTTTACAGTAATAAAATCTTTTAAAAACACATTTAAAAATACATTTTACTGAAATAAACATCAAATATAAGTTATAAAAACCAAGAATGTAAATTTGTTCAGTAAAAAACACTGAATAAAAATGAAAACAAACAACTTAGGTTACCCAAGAATTGGCAGCAACAGAGAACTGAAAAAAGCCAGCGAACTTTATTGGGCTGGGAAAATTTCTGCAGACGAACTTATAGATGCGGGAAAAGAAATCCGTCTTAAAAACTGGAAATTACAAGCTGAAGCAGGAGTTGATTTAATTCCTTCTAATGATTTTTCTTTTTATGATCAAGTTTTGGATTTGACTTTGGCTCTTGGAGCAATTCCAACACGTTACCATGAATTGGCAAAAAACAATTCTTCTCTAGATTTGTATTTTGCAATGGCAAGAGGATCTCAAAAAGACGGACAGGATGTTGTTGCAATGGAAATGACAAAATGGTTCGATACCAATTACCATTATATTGTTCCTGAATTCACAAAAAACCAAAAGTTCGAATTGTTTTCTGAAAAAATAATCAATGAATTTAAAGAAGCTAAAGCTATCGGAATCAAGACAAAACCTGTTTTAATTGGTCCTGTTTCGTATTTATTATTAGGAAAAGAAAAAGAAGAAGGCTTTAATAGAATTGATCTTATCGATGCTTTACTTCCTGTTTATTTCGAAATTCTTGAAAAATTACAAGCAGAAAATACCGAATACATTCAGCTTGACGAACCTTTCTTGGCCTTAAATTTAACTGATAAAGACAGAAGCGCTTTCACGAAAGTGTACAATGAAATCAACAAACGTTTTCCAAAACTTAAAATCGTTTTAGCGAATTACTTCGACTGTTTTGGAGAAAATTTAGAAACAGCTTTGGCTTTGCCTGTTGACACTTTCCATTTAGATTTAGTTCGTTGTCCGCTGCAATTGGATGATATTTTAGAATCTGGAAAACTGGCTTCAAACGTAAATCTTTCTCTTGGAGTGGTTGACGGAAGAAACATCTGGAAAAACGACTTCAAAAAATCTTTAGAAATCATCAAAAAAGCAACTGATGTTTTAGGCCAAAGCCGAATTTTAATTGCGCCTTCCTGCTCTTTAATTCACAGTCCATGCGATTTAGATTTGGAAACAAACGATGCAACACTTACGCCAGAAATCAAACAATGGCTGGCTTTTGCTAAACAGAAAATCAACGAAATTGTTCTTTTAAAACAATTTGCTTCTAATGAAGTGAAAATCGAAAACTCAGCCGATTACAGAGAAAATGTTCTGGCAAACGAAAATCGTAAAACTTCAAAATTAATTCATAATAACGAAGTAAAAGCTCGTGTTGCAGGAATCACAACTTCAGATGATCAACGAAAAAGTGCTTTTGCTGTTAGAAGAAAAAGCCAAATCGAAGCTTTAAAACTGCCATTATTTCCAACTACAACAATTGGATCTTTTCCTCAAACAGCAGAAGTGAGAAGCTGGAGAGCAAAATTCAAAAAAGGAGAATTAACGGCTCCAGAATACAATGATTTAATCGAAAAAGAAACGGAAGCTACCATTCGTTTTCAAGAAGAAACTGGAATCGACGTTTTAGTTCATGGAGAGTTTGAACGTAACGATATGGTGGAATATTTCGGAGAACAATTGGCCGGATTTACTTTTACGAAAAACGGTTGGGTTCAGAGTTACGGAAGCCGTTGCGTGAAACCGCCAGTTATTTACGGAGACGTTTCTAGACCAAATCCAATGACGGTTAAATGGTCGCAATTTGCACAATCTTTAACTCCAAAATGGGTAAAAGGAATGTTGACAGGCCCTGTAACCATTTTACAATGGTCGTTTGTTCGTAACGATCAGCCGCGTTCTGAAACTTGTACGCAAATCGCTTTGGCTATTCGTGACGAAGTTGTCGATTTAGAAAAAGCAGGAATCAAAATAATTCAGATTGATGAACCTGCCATTCGCGAAGGTCTTCCGTTAAGAAAAGAAGAATGGGCAAAATATTTGGATTGGGCTGTAAAAGCGTTCCGAATTTCTGCCAGCGGAGTTAATGATGATACGCAAATTCACACACACATGTGTTACAGCGAATTCAACGACATTATCCAAAACATTGCCGATATGGATGCCGACGTTATCACAATCGAGTGTTCTCGTTCGCAAATGGAGCTTTTAGATGCTTTTGCCAACTTCAAATATCCAAACGAAATTGGTCCTGGAGTTTACGATATTCACTCGCCTCGCGTTCCTTCGAGTGCCGAAATGGTTCGCTTGTTAGAAAAAGCTTCCAATGTAATTCCGGTAGATCAATTATGGGTAAATCCAGATTGTGGTTTAAAAACCCGTCATTGGGATGAAACCAAAAAAGCGCTAATCGAAATGGTTGCCGCAGCCCAAGAAATGCGAACAACTATAGAAAACCCTGTGAATTAATACCTTTTAAATAGTTTTTGTTTTTTATGCCAGCAAATGAGGCCGAATATTAGTTATGATTCGGTTCGGCTTCATTTTGTTGGTGTTTTTTAGAAGCAAACACCATTGGTTTTCAAAACAAATCTAGTCCCGCTATCCGCTATATCTTTTATGGCGAACCCCGCCACAAAAGGATATCACTCCTATCGGGGCTAAACAACAACTTTTAGTTTTCAGAAGAACTTTAACAAACAAAAAAAGCGCTCCAATTGGAACGCTTTATACTTTATAAAAAATCTAAAATTAGAAGTTTTTAGAAATACCAACAGAGAAAGACTGCCCGAAATTAGAATAAAGCGACTTTGTTTTGCCAGTAGCACCAGAAGCATAATCGTTATTTAGAGCCGAATAATTTATCCCTCCAATACTAAAGTTCAGTCCAAAACCTTTTTTAATGTCAATAAAAATTGCCGGTGTTAGACCTACATAAAATCCATCACTATCATTATAATATTGCCCTATTGCGTTTTTATTAGTTTCTTTTTTATTTTTATAACCAACACCCAAATCTGCATAAGCTGAAAAAATACCTCCTAAAGGTTTACTGTAACGCAAAAAACCTCCAAATGCATAAATTCGATCTTTGAACTGGGTTCCATCATTAAAATCTTGTTTATTACTTGTAATATCTGCTTCAATACCAGCGGTCCAATTTTCGTGAAACTGGTAACCAACCTTTGGCTGAAAACCAAAATAGTTTTGCTTGTTTTCTGCATTCGAATTTGAATTTGAATTCTTTTGAGAATTGAATGTGACATTTCCCATAACTAAAATAGATCCTTTTTGAGCATTTGCGTAACTACAAATAGCTAACACAAGAATAAGTAGCATTTTTTTCATAAAATAATTATTTAAAGTTGTTACTTATTTCACAACAACTATACCGCTGTTTTTAATCATTCTAAACGAATAGATTCAAATAATTAATTATCAATCATTTAAAAAAGTAAGAAAAATCTTTTTTTAACATTACTTTATTATAATGCAAAAAAAGCGCTCCAATTAGAGCGCTTTCTTATTAAAATAAAAATCTAAAACTAGAAGTTTTTAGAAACTCCGATGTTTACTGTTTTACCAAAGTTAAATTCAAATTGCTTAACATCTGGTCCATTATTATCAAAACTCAATGTTTCGTATCCAATACCGCCAATGCTAAAATTTAATCCGAAGCCTTTTTTCATATTGATAAAAAGAGCTGGAGTAATACCTGCATAAAAACCATCTCCTTTCGATTCGTTCTCTCCCTCTATTGAATTAACTGTGTTTTTTTGATTTTGAAAACCAGCGCCTAAATCAGCAAATACTGAAAAAGTTTCAGAAAGCGGAACAGTATAACGTAAAAATGCACCTGCTTTAAAATCATTTGATTTTGAAGTCATTCTTCCATCAATATCACTTTTTGAAGAAGCAAATAAAAATTCTCCTCCAACAGTCCAATTATCATGAAACTGATAACCTACTTTAGGAGAAAAACCAAATTCATGGTAATTATCACTAAATGTTTGAAAATCTCTATTTGAAGAAGAATAACTAATATTTCCTCCAACTAAAATTGTTCCTTTTTGTGCATTTGCAAAGCCAAAAACTGACAATGCAATAATAAGTAGCATTTTTTTCATAATGGTTTTTAATTTAAAATTTATAAGTATTAACCAACAACGATACCACCGAAAAGTAAATAACCATATAAATACCAAATGTTTACAATTACTTAATTGACTCTAAAAAATCATAACCACATAAGGCTTTTATTACAAAATTACATTACAATAAATTTACATTGGACATAAAAAAAGCGCTCCGTTTGGGAGCGCTTTCTGAAATTGAATATAAAAACTAGATTAGAAGTTTTTAGAGATTCCAATGTTAAATGTTTTTCCGAAGTTAAAGTAGAAACTGTTAACATCTGGTCCGTTATTATCGTAACCTAATGTTTCGTATCCTAAACCACCGATGCTGAAGTTAAGACCAAAACCTTTTTTCATGTTGATGAAAAGAGCTGGAGTAACACCAACATACATACCGTCTGCTTTAGATTTTGAATAAGCATTTCCAGGACCGTAAATTTTATTTTTTTCGTTTTGGAAACCTGCACCCATATCAGCAAAAACAGAGAATGTTTCGCTTAATGGCATAGTGTAACGTACAAATGCTCCTAATTTAAAACCATTGTATTTTTCTTCAACAGCTCCTGTCTCATCTTTAGAAGAGCTTACCGTAAATTCACCTCCAACAGTCCAGTTTTCGTGAAATTGGTAACCTACTTTAGGAGAAAAAGCAAATTCATTTGTTTTTGTTTCAGCATTACCGAAATCTCTTGTTTCCGAAGCGTAAGAGATGTTACCACCTACTAATACTGTTCCTTTTTGTGCGTTTGCAAAACTGCAGATAGCTAAAGCAGCTACCACTAACATTTTTTTCATTTTGGCTTTTAATTTAAAATTTATGTTTCCTTTAACAATAACAGTGCCGTGAATTAAGGGTTTTATATTTTTTTTAAGAAATACTTAAGAAGACAAAATGTAGCAATCGACATTATTTCTAGTTACTTTTGTAGCAAATAAAAAATACATGTCGATAGTAGTAAACAACATATCAAAAAGTTACGGAACGCAAAAAGCATTAAATTCAATTTCTTTTTCGATCGAAAAAGGAGAAATTGTTGGATTTTTAGGCCCAAATGGAGCTGGAAAATCTACTTTAATGAAAATTTTGACCACATATTTATTGGCAGATGAAGGTTCAGCCCTTGTAAACAATCGCGATGTCATGACAGAAGCCAAAGCTGTTCAGCGCTCAATCGGATATTTACCAGAACACAATCCGTTGTATTTGGATTTGTATGTTCGTGAGTATTTGGCATTTAATGCCGATGTTTATAGCATGCCAAAATCAAGAATTGAAGAAGTAATTCAACTGACAGGACTGACACCAGAAAGCCATAAAAAGATCGGTCAGCTTTCTAAAGGATACCGCCAACGTGTTGGATTGGCAAATGCTTTGCTTCATGATCCAGAAGTTTTAATTTTGGATGAACCAACTACTGGACTGGATCCTAATCAGTTAATGGAAATTCGTAATGTGATTAAAAATGCAGGAAAAAATAAAACTGTTTTTTTATCGACCCACATCATGCAAGAAGTCGAAGCAATTTGCGATCGTGTCATAATTATTGACAAAGGACAAATTGTTGCAGACAATAAATTAGACCATTTAGTTAGTGCCAATAAAGAGCAAGTTATTGAAGTTGAGTTCGATTATAAAGTGGAAGAACAACTTTTGGCGAAACTAGAAAATATTTCTTCGTACGTAAATACTCATGACATGACATGGGAGCTGACTTTTGTCACAGATAAAGATATGCGCCCTACTATTTTTGACTTTGCCAATGAAAATGGATTAAAAACATTACAATTGAATCAGAAGAATAAAAATCTAGAAGCTGTTTTTAGAGAAATTACTAAATAAGTATTCAGTCTAAGTCACGGTTTTCTGTTAGAAAAGCGGTTTGTTTTTAAATAAAACAAACCGCTTTTTTCTTTTTATTTCTTCTTCTTTTCTCTGCAAATCAACAAAATAAGGTTTTCTTTCAAAAAATATTCATTATTTTTATTTAGACTTGTTATAAATAGTATTATATTTGGCAAATCAAATTTTAAATGCCACGATATGTTACGTATCCTCCTTATCCTTAAAAAACCTATTTCTGTTGTTTTAAATCAAGTAATAATTTTTCGAAAAAAGTTTTCAGACAAATTAGAACAAATTGTATTGCAATAAATTCTGATTTTAAAAATTACAAAGATTATTATGTTCTAAATCTCGATTTAGAATTTGCCAAATTGAAACAACATGAAAAAATTAATAACCTCTCTTATGCTTGCTTTTTCGGTATATGATGGATATTCTCAAACAGAAAAAGAAACTGATAGTATTGTTGAAACCACTATAAATGCTTTAGATGAAATTGTGATTAGTAAAAAGAAAGTCCTTTACACTCAAAAATCAGATCGTCTTGTTTTTAATGTAGAAAACAGCATCGTTTCTGAAGGCGGAACCGCTCTTGACGTTTTATCACGCGCGCCAGGCGTTGTGGTTTCGCAAGATGGCGATCTGTCAATTCGCGGTCAGCAAGGTGTTGCCGTGATGATAAATGGTAAATTGACACAGCTTTCTCAGAAAGAATTGGCGAATTATTTAAAAGCAACAACTTCATCAAACATCAAACAAATTGAAGTAATTACAAATCCTTCTTCTAAATATGATGCAGCTGGAAAAGCTGGAATTATCAATATCATTTTGAAAAAACCAAATTCTGAAGGTTTAAAAGGAACTGCTTTTGCAAGTTACGGAAGAGGAAGAAAAAACAGAATGAATTCTGGCTTCAATTTAAATTACAATAAAGATAAATGGGGTGTTTTTGGAAATTACAGTTATACTTTCCGTGGTGAAGAAGAGCATAAAACCTTCAATCAGAGTCAATATACAAATCTTACGCATCAGGAAATTATTTCTACAAATCACCAGACTTCTATTACAGATGAGCCTTTGACTTCTAATAATTTCAAAATTGGAACGCAATATGAAGTTTCTCCTAAAACTAATTTAGAGGTTTATGTTGATGCTAAAATCGGACGCTACCAAAATATGGCAGACGGAACAAATACAGTATTTAATACTTCAAATCAGCCTGTTTTTGATGCTTTGACTTATAATGACAGTAAAGAAAAATGGTTTGATTATACGTATGCTTTTTCTGGAACGCATAAATTTAATGACGAAGGGAAAAATATGGCTTTTGATTTTGAATACGAAACGTCTAAGTTTAGATCTAATCAATTTCAGAGCGCCGATAATACCGCAAATGCTACTGTTGTAAACGATCGTCGCGGTTATATTCCGTCTCAATTAAAAGTATTTACAGGAAAAGTTGATTTTGTAAATCCGTTTAAGGAAAAACAATCTATTGAATGGGGTTTTAAAGCTAGTATTAAAAACAATGATAATCCATCTGTTTATGAATATCATGAAAACAACGAATGGCTTATCGATTTTAATTCGACCAATCATTTTGAATACAACGAACAGATTTATGCGGCTTACGCGAATTACAAATATCAGTTAGAAAAATTAAATATTCAGGCTGGTTTAAGAAGCGAATACACTGCCATAAACATCGATCAGAAAACTTTAAATGAAGAGCATAAAGACGATTATTTGAAATGGTTCCCGAGTCTTTCTTTAAAATATGAATTTACAAGCAATCATTCTGCACATGCTTCTTATAGTAAAAGAATCAACAGGCCAAGCCAGTTTGATTTGAATCCGTTTCGTTTTTATGATGATTCATTCAATTATTCGCAAGGAAATCCAAACTTGATTCCAGAGATTACGCACGCGATGGAAATTGGTTACGCTTGGAAAAGCAACTTTATGGCTTCTGTTTATTTTAATAGCACTAAAGATGTTTTCACGGAAGTGTACAACTATAATGCTGACACGAATACGACCGTGACAACTCAAATAAACGTTGACAAATCATACAATTACGGAGTTAACATTACCAACACAGCTGAGTTGAGCAAATGGTGGTCTGTAAATACTTTATTCAATGTTTTTGAAAATAAATTTATGGGGCAAATTTTAAACAGCAATACCATTGATCCTATTATGACCGTAAATCTGAGTGTTCAAAACTCTTTTACTATAACTGAGACTTTGAAAGCAGAAGGAAATGCACAATATCAGTCTAAATCTAATCTTGGAATTTACCAAAGAGACGGTTTCTTCGATTTCAGCATCGGAATTTCTAAACAGGTTTTAGCTAAAAAAGGAAGCATCAAGCTCAATTTTACTGATGTTTTCAATACTAATAATTTCTACATTAAATCTGCAGTTGCGCAAACTACAATTGATAAAAAATATGATCTAGACAATCGTATCGCGACAATTGCTTTTACATACCGTATATAAAATTCGTTCTTTAAATACCTTGTTTTTTGTTTTTTTTTGTGTTAGTTAAGAGCCTGTTCCTTCAAACAGGCTCTTCTACATTATATATGGTCCTGAGTTTTCTAAATTAATCTTATCTAAATTTCACAAATCAAAACTTTACATCCTAGAACCCCAAAGATTAACTCTTATACTATTTTAATACAGAAAGATACCTTCATAACAACCTTTCAATTAAAGCCATAAAAAAAGTCCTTTTAAAGCTTATTTCACCTTAAAAAGACTCTTCAAAACAATTTTAACTGTTTAGTTTTTCTTTGCTTTCTTCTTTCTTCCCCACCAAATATAAAAACCTGTAATTGGCAAACTAGCACAGATTAAACTAGCTGTAAAATAGAGAATTTTAGTTGTTATTCCGCCAATTGCGCCAACGTGAAGACTATAATTGGAACGGCTCATCCAATCGTGAAATTTCTCGTCTCCAATATATTTTCTAGATTTTGGAAGCAATTCTAATGTTTTCTGATCAAAGTATAAATCTCTCCAATTTCCGTTATGCATATCTGTACAGGCATAAAAATTATCTTTTGGTTCATCTGGAAAATGAATGATTACGGCTTCATTATTATGTTTTGCGATTTCATTTCGAACTTTATCAAAAATAATATCTGCAGAAGTCAGCATATCATATTTAGGTTTTAAGAGCGTATCTGTTTTTATTTCAGCTAGAACTTCTTTCTTTACTTTTTCATTGCCAAAACCTCCTGTAATCCAGTAAGTGCTTTCTCGAACCCAATGAAAACTCATGATTAAACCTGTCAATGCAATTAAAAACGCTAAAAGAAGCGAATAAAATCCTAAAACATTATGAAGATCATAATTCAGCCTTTTAAATTTGGCGCTCCATTTAATTTTAAAACTGTTATTTACGGTTGTTTTATTCCACTTTTTAGGAAACCATAAAATGATTCCGCTTACTAATAAAAAGAAGAAAATTAGCGTAGCCCAAGAGGTAACTGCTGTCCCTACTTCTCTGCCCAGCCAAACATAACGATGGCCTTCATCAATTTCATGGAAAAAATCTTCATGATCGACCATTCCAGTTATTTTTCCATTATATGGATTTACATAAACCAAAGAATCCGATTCAATATCAACTTTTATTGTTTTATCTAAACCATTGTACCATAAGCCGTGAATATCTTTCTTTGGAAATTCTTTCTTAACCGCAGCATATATTTTAGAAGGCGGTAAAACTTTATCTGCAGTTTGGGCTTCGACTTTAAGCCACGGAGAAGTCAATTCTTTTATTTCATGTTCGAAAACCAAAATACAGCCTGTAATTCCCATTATAAAAACTACAATTCCAGAAGCAAGTCCGAGCCATAAATGCAGCCAGGCATTGATTTTACTGAATCTCGATTTTCCTTTATTCGGCGGTTTATTTAAACGTTTTTTAAAAATATTCATTGCAATTTAATTTGAAAAGAAAACATTGTGAAAAACAAAAAACAAAATGGCTTGAGCATTACGTTAATAATACCTCAAGCCATTTTTTAATGTATTTAATTAGTATGTAAGTTTACCAATTGTTGGCAAATAAAGACCTTCTTTGATAAGAGCTCCAGCTTTTGCTACACCAGTTGCAATGTCAATTTGATAAACACGTGCTTCGTCTCCTGTAACAAAACTTTTGTATGCTTTTCCGCTTTCTACAAATAAACTTGCTACTCCAAAAAATTCATCTCCACCATGATCAGGCAAACCAGTTACAGCAAGAATAGTCTGATTTGATAAATCTAAAATAGCCGATTTGAAGATTGTTTTTGTATTTAAGAAACTATAAACTGCATTAGCAGCATCAACATCATTAGGAATATAAGAGATAAAAACTTTTTCTCCTCCTAATGGGTAAGCTGCAAGAACTTTTCCTTTTAATGTACTTTCTTCCAAATTGAAGAAATAACCTGGATCAAACTTAGCGTCTCCTTTTCTGATACGCAAAACTCCAGATTTAGCATCTGTAACAGGATATCCACCTGCGCGTGCATTAGAAGAAAATGTATAAATATCTCCAGATTCTGTCTGAACAATTCCTGTATTTGTATAATACATTCCAATTGCAGTTGTTCTTGTATCTTTTATTGATGTAACATATTCTAAAGAAGGATATTTGTACACTCTAATAGTAGCATCAGACGATAATACTTTATTTGTTCCGTCTGTTACATCTTTAGTGTAAACGGGAACAAAAAGTTTATCTCCAGATACAGCAGCTCCAGTTGGCCAGTGTAAAACCTTTTTGTTTGCTGGATCTACAGCAAAATCATTAAACTTACGTCCTTCGATAGAAACTGTTGCAGGATTGTAAATCATAAGTTCGTAATCTGAAGAACTTCCATCCCAAGTTGCGCCAATATTAATTAGTTTTTTATCATCTGTATAACCAACAGCATAAGACGATTCGAAAGCTAATTTTCCATCCTGCACTAATTTCCCTGAGCTGTTAAGTTTAAAAGAAGCGGCTCCTTCATCATCAGTACTCAAAGCAAAAAATGTATTTTCGATAGGAAAACAAGTTCCGTTTTGCTCGATTCCAACTCCTTTAGCGCTTATTTCGCCAGTCATTAACTGATCTAAAGAATTGAAATCAAGAATATACTGCGTGTAATCGTCAAGCCAGTAAGAGGCAACATATTTAGTACCATTTATCGTTGGTTCAGTTGTTTCGGTTGAATCATTGTCACTGCTACATGAAAAAATAGAAAGCGACAGACAAGCCAATGCAAAGCATTTTGCAAATTTGTTTACAAACATGATTTAAAGTATTAAGGTTATTATTATTTAATTATTGAATAAAGTATCTGAACTTAACAGAGAAAGAACGACCCGGTTTTTGAACTTTAAAATAGTCGTACACCTTTACATCTGTAATATTTCTGCACTCAAAAGCTAGATTATAGGTTCCGTTGAAGAAAGAATAAGCAATCATTGCATTTTGGGTAAACTGTTCCGGAATTGCCTTTTTAGTTTCTAAACTTCCCAAAACTGGCCACGTCAGATAAAAATCGTCAATGTAATTTGCACTTGCGTTTAAAGAAAGTCGGTCTCCTTTGTATTTGATGTTTTTAAAATTGAAAGTCAGGTCGGCATTTCCAAAAAAGATTGGAACGTTTGGCAATTGTGCATCATATAGTGCATCTGGACTTGTTGTTCCAGTTTTAAATTTGTTTTTATTGAGACTTTTTTGGTAAGTACCATTCACTTCGAAAGTTAGCAGATCTTTATATCCATATCTAAAAACTCCGTCAATACCTGTAATTTGTACGTTTTGAAGATTTTCAAAAATGGTTTTATCTCCGTCTTGTTTCTCTCTAATGAAATCTTTTGCTTGTCTGTAGATCAAACTCGTTTCGGCACTAAAATGATTATTGGTTTGCTGGGTAAGAAAAGCCAATCCAAAATTTGCATTATCGCTGCTTTCTGGTTTCAATTCAATATTACTGTTGATTGTTAATCCGTCGCCCAGCATTTCTGTCGCTGAAGGCAAACGATAAGCGTGTTCGAATGAAGCTTTTATTTGAAATTTATCTGATAAATGATACGCCGAACTCGCTCCATAACCATAATTATTGGACGATGCAGATTGACTAATCGAATTGGAAACCATTTTGGTAGACAAATCATACATCTTACCAAAAGCAGAAATGGCAAGTCGATTATCTAAACCGCTAAAATTGTAGCCAAATCCTAAAATACTTTTGTCAATAGTTGGTTCACCTAGATCAACAACTTTTAAAAACTCTTCTGTTGCCTTTCTTTTATATGCTAAATACGTATAATTTAAGGCAATAGAATGCTGACTATTTAATTGATATTTCAAATTAGACGTTAATTGCGCATTTGCCTCATCGTATACATAAATTGTTTTATTGCCCAATTCTCCTTTGTCTCCTGCATTGGCAAACTGTCTGTAAACATAATTTCCAGTCCAATCGTAAACTCTTGAAGAAGTATCGATAGAACGATTGTTTACTAATGCATAAGTAGAATTAATGTTCAAAGACAAGCCTTTAGTAAAAAGATTATCCTTTTTATATTTTAAAGAAGTGATAAAACTTTCACTGTCTGTAAAAGCCTGACCAACGACTTTCTGCATGGTTCTTCCCTGCTGAATTTCTTTTTTATTTCCTGCCATTGCAAAACCAACAAGCAAGTAATCTGCAAAACTTCTGTTCTTAAATCCAGCTTCAGCCATTATTGTTCCTGACTTGTATGCATCGTGAAAGTGTCTGTATTTCTGCTCTGGCAAAAACTTAGAAGTGTTTTTATCTACTACACTTACATCAACTTTATAATCATTATCAGAATAATTAGCGAATGCATTAATGTTGGCAATAAAACCATCTCTACCAGAAAATCTGGTATTCACCGCAGCTCTGTGCGTATTAAACGAACCGTAACTGTAAGAAGCATCAATATAGCGGTTTACATTTTTGTTCGTTACGATATTAACTGCTCCACCCAATGCATCGGCTCCTAATTCTATTGGCACAACACCTTTGTAGACATCAATTCGTTCCGCCATATTTACTGGAATATTATTCAGCGTAAGCGCAGATCCATAACTGTCCATAGGCACGCCATCTAAGAAAAACTTAACCTGACTTCCTGAAAAGCCGTTTAGAGAAAAATTAAAAGCAGAACCTAATCCTCCGTATTCACGAATACGAACTCCAGTAGTTTTATTTAAAACCTGATTTAAATCTTGAGATGTATTGTATGTCTTTTTAAGATCCACTGCCGTAATATTATAAGCCTGTTCTCGAACGCGTTGTACTTTCGATTTACCTGTTACAGCTACTTCATTTAAAGCCGCCATATCTTCTTCAATGGTAATATTTCCAACAGTTTTACCACTTTCTTTTAAAGTTATTGCTGTTTCTGTTGCTTTATAACCAGTATACGCAACCACCAATGTGTAATTGCCTGGTGCAAGGGTAAATTTGTATTCACCTTTACTATTAGTTAATGTCGCATAAGGCGTTCCTTTTAGTGCAACCGAAACTCCTTCTTGCGGTTTTCCAGCATTTAAAATGACTCCGTTTAAAATCGATTTGTTCTTTTGTGAATACCCTTGAAAAGAAGTTAACAGAATTGTAATCAAGAGCAATAATCTAGGTAGTTGCATTAGAATTTTTTGATTTTGTAAATTAAAGTGCCCCAAATTTAAGGCCTTCACCAAGTTTTTCCAAGACTATTTTTAATTATTCTAAATAAATACACTATTTAACTTTTAAAGAAGAAATTCAATAAAAAAAATACGCTTTCTTAATAGATAATTAAGATTACATTAATTTTGTATTAAAAATTTTAATGCAAAAAGTTAAATCATTTTAATTTTTTTAATTGAAACCAAAATTAAAGACACAAAAAAGCCCGCTTATTAAATAAGCGGGCTTTTTTGTAAGATGGAGAAATATTAGATTTCTATATTCAAAATCGTTTCTTTCATTTCTTCAATAACTAATTTAATATCTTTTTCAGTTGTACGCCAATTTACAAATGAAGCTCTTATTCCTTTTCGGTTTTGATAAACTGTTGGCGTCATAAATACTTTTCCAGTATCATTTAACGCAGCTAAAAACTCGCTTACTTTTTCTTGATTGTGTTCTCCTTTTAAGGTAAAGCAAACATTATTTAAACGGATTGGCGCTAATAGTTCAAAATCATTTTCTATTAAAGCGTTTCCAAAATGCAAGGCCAATGTAGTACTACTTTCAATAATATCTCTAAAACCTTCTTTTCCATACGCTTTAAGCGAAAACCAAGCTGGAAGTGCACGCAAACGACGTGAATTTTCAGGAAGCACATTCAAATAATTAAAATTCTCCAAAGGATTGCCTAAATAGGGTGCATTTGAATTCTGAAACGTTTCAATCTGCAAATTGACATGATCTTTTTTAATTAAAAAGAAAGCACTTTCATACGGAACATTCAGCCATTTATGACAGTCAATTGTAATACTGTCTGCTCCTTCCCAGCCTTTTACTAAGTGTTTATGTTTTTCAGAAACTGCCGCAAAACCTCCAAAAGCGCCATCAACATGCCACCAGAAATTGTATTTTTCTTTTAACTTGGCAATCGCTTCAAAATCATCAAAATCGGCAGTATTTACAGTTCCTGCACTTGAAATCAAGATGAAAGGTTTTCCGTTTAATTTCTTGATGTTTTCTTCTAAATCAGCAATATCAAGTGCTTCACGGTTTCCTTCAATCGTTTTTACAGTGGTGTAATTCTGGCTTCCAATTCCTAAAAGGGATAAACATTTTACAGAAGAAGAATGCGGTGTCGCTGTTAGAATATTAACCGTTTCTGAAATTCCGTTTTTAGCAAAATCTTTTCCAAATTGTTTTCCATACCATTGTCGCGCAACACCAAGAGAAGTAAAGTTTGACATTGTCGCGCCAGTAACAAATCCTCCCAAAAATGTATCTGGAAGATCTAAAAGTTGCAGCAATAGATTAATTGTTTCAAATTCTATTAATGCCGATGCGCCTCCTTGTGCTTTTATGGCCTGCGTATTTTGATCGTAAACAGCCGCAAGCCAATCGCCAACGATAGAAGCTGGAGTTGAACCGCCTGTAACGAATCCCCAATATCTTGGCCCTGAAGAAGAAACCATTAAAGGCGCTAATCTTTCATTAAACTCTTTTAAAGCATTAATAGAACCTAATCCTAATTCATTTAAAGTCGTTTTTGGATCAATTGTATAGGTATTTGACGTTGGAACATTTTCGATATCATTCAGAAAATCAACTCCTTGTTGTTTTGTTTTTTCTAAAATATTTTCAAAATCGTTAAGATCTTGCTGTAATATTGAATTCATAAGTTTGTTGTATTAGTTATGTTGCGCAAATAGCGCAGATATCATTAGATTTATAAAAAAGTGTATTTAAAAAGAGCGCTCTACCACTTGGTTTTTTCGGAAAATCGAGAAACTAGCATTGACGAAATCACGTCACCATTTGCATTTAATAAAGTGGCAATTGGATCAACTAAAGTCCCTAAAATCATAGCAACGGGCAAAGCTTGTTCCATCGGAAAACCATAAACGGTAATTGCAAGAACTTCTCCAATGTAACCGCCATTTGGAATTCCTCCTTCAACAATGGAAACGATTACTGTAATTCCTAATGCTAAAAGAATCGTTGAAGGTTCTGTGAAGTCTTTTCCAAACATGGCAAACAGAAAAGTAATTTTTAAAATAGATGACATACTCGAACCATCTTTATGCAAAGGCGCTCCAAGCGGAATTACGAGATTTCGAACATGCGCAGGAATTCCCATTTTTTGTGCTGCATCCAAATTGGCTGGAATTGTTGCAATACTGCTACACGTTCCTATTGCCGTTAATGAAGGCGTTATATTATTGCTCCAGAAAACCTTAAAAGCTCGTTTTCCGCCAGCGACAAGAGCATACAAACTGAAAAAGGTAAAGAAATAAAAAATACAAGCTGCATAATATACCGCCATCGGTTTTGCATAAACACCAAATAATTGCGGTCCGAAAATACCAACTTGATAAGCAAAATAAGCTCCTAAACCTATTGGTGCAAATTTCATAATGATGTTCAGCAATTGCTTCATGACTTCGTTTCCTGAATCTAGAAAGCTCTTGAAAGCATTTCCTTTTTCTCCTGATTGCAAAGTGGCAAAACCAATTAAAAATGAAAATATAATTAACGCCAACATGCTTTTTCTAGACAATAACTCGAAGAAATCATTTGTCGTAACCAGCTTAGCAATCTGATCGCCAACAGATCCGGATTCAATATTTTCAAACGGAACTTTCACAATGGCAATATCTTCATGAATTGGAAAAAGATAAACGGCAAAAATCATGACGATTGCAGAAATCAAAAGTGTACTTAGGAAAACCAAAATCATTATTCCGAATAGTTTTCCAAGTTTTTCTTTATGTTCCAAATTCGCAACCGACGAACCAATTGTAAAGAAAATCAACGGAATAATTGCTGTGAAAAGTAAATTCAGAAAAATATCTCCAATTGGTTTTATAACCAGAACTTTTTCTCCGAAAACTAATCCAAAAATACTCCCAACTATTATACCTCCAAGAAGTAGAAGTATACTGCTGTAACTTTGTAGAAAATTGATTTTTTTAGTTTCCATATTGATAAAAGGGTTATTTAAAGTTCAGCAACCTTTAGTTTTAAACACATAGAAACATAGGTTTCTTTTTCTGGAAAAGGCGCTTGAAAGAAACTAGTTTCTAACACATAGTCCCGAAACTTCGGGATGTATTTATGCACGTGAAACGTCTTTATTGATTCCAATAAACTATGTTTCTATGTGCTAAAAAAAATTATGCTGTTCTATTTCTCTAGCACTATTGTAGTAAAAGCTCTATCCACAAGTTCGCCTGTTTTGCTTTTTACTTTTTCGGTCTGAGTTTCGGTGTAAACAATTTGAAAAGTGGTTTTCTCAATTAATTGCTGCGCTTTTTCTGTGCTGTAAAGCTCAAATTCAAATTGAGTAAAGGGTAATGTTTTCATGAAATCTTCTTCAGCAAATGTCAAGCAGAAATTTCCATTTGGTTTTAAAACCCTGTAGATTTCTGAAAGCAATTCTTCTGGCTTCTGCCAAAAATAAATGGTATTTACTGTGAATATTTTGTCGAAAGATTCATCTTCAAACGGAATTTTATTTCCGTCATAAATCGAAAAGAATGCTTGTTTTTGAGAAACAAAATTTCTATTAATCTGACGCGCTTCCTGAAACATCAATTCAGACATTTCAAGTCCGTAATATTTTAGGTTTTCTGCTTGTTCAAAAAGAAATTCTACGTGGCCAGCGTTTCCGTGACCTAATTCTAGAATTTTATTTTCCTTTGAAATATTTAGATTTTGAATGGAATGTTTGGTCATATTGATGTTCGTTTCGTTCATCATATTTCCCATTTCGATTCCTTTTTCTCCTGATGGATGTTTTAATTGAGAAGCTATGGCTTGTAATTCTTCATTTTTCATAATACGAAAATTTTAAAAGTTCTAAATTACACAATTCCACGTTATGTTTGTCATTGCGAGGAACGAAGCAACCACAGCTATAAAATCAACAAAGATATAATTCGTGAGATTGCTTCGTTCCTCGCAATGACATTAAAAAACCTGACTAGCAATCTGGCGAATATTCTCAGATTTACCCATCGAATAATAGTGCAAAAACGGAACTCCAGCTGCTTTTAATTCTAATGACTGCTGAATCGCCCACTCGATTCCGACTTGTTTGATTTCAGCGTTATTTTTGCATTTATCAACCGCATCGATTAAATCTTCTGGTAAATCGATTCTGAAAATTTGAGGTAATACTTGTAAATGTCTTTGAACAGCAATTGGTTTAATTCCAGGAATAATCGGAATTGTAATGCCCATTTCTCTTGCTTTTTCTACAAAAGCAAAATATTTAGCATTGTCGAAAAACATCTGCGTTACTACATAATCAGCTCCTGCATCTACTTTTTCTTTTAATCTTTTTAAATCCGATTGTAAAGAAGGAGATTCTAAATGTTTCTCTGGATAACCTGCAACTCCAATACAGAAATCTGCTTTGTTATCAGCATCAATTACCTCGTGTAGATATTGTCCGCAGTTTAAATCTTTGATTTGTTTTACTAAATCAATTGCATAATGATTTCCACCTGCTTTTGGTACAAAAGACTGTTCATCTTTCATTGCATCGCCACGAAGTGCCATTACGTTATTGATTCCTAAATAATGACAGTCAACCAGCATGTATTCGGTTTCTTCTTTGGTAAAACCACCGCAAAGCAAATGCGGCACCGTGTCAACATTGTATTTATGTTTTATAGAAGCGCAAATTCCAAGCGTTCCCGGACGCATACGAGTCAACTTTTTATCCAAAAGTCCGTTTCCTTTGTCAATATAAATGTACTCTTCGCGAGAAGTCGTTACATCAATAAACGGCGGATTAAACTCCATTAACGGATCAATATTATCGTATAATTCCTGAATACTTTTCCCCTTTTGAGGCGGAATAATTTCAAATGAGAATAATGTTTTTCCTTTGGCGTTTTCTATATGTTCTGTTACTTTCATTTATTTTTGGTTGATAGTTTTTAGTTGATTGTTGTTGGTTTTTCCTTTTTTTGTTGATGTCAAACCATCAACTAACAACAATCATCCATCAACTATATTAATTTTTTATAATAATTAATAAATCCGTTTAATAACTTCTTGCAGGTTTCAATCTGTCCAAGTGCGATATTAAAATTATTTTCTTCGATATATTTTTGATCAAAGGCCAAATAAAATTGAGTTTCCAATTCATAAAGCGATCCTCTCGATATATGAAGAAAATGTATTGTTTCTTTTGATGTCTGTCTTCCACAACCTTCTGCTATATTTGAAGGTATTGAAATTGATGCTCTTCGCATTTGATTCGTCAATCCAAACAATTCTTCTTTTGGAAATAATTTCGAAAAATCATACAATAAATTCACCAACTTCCTTGCTTCCAGCCATACATCCAATTTACTGTATTCCATTTTTGTTTTAGTTGTTTGTTGTCGGTTGTTGGTTGTTGGTCATGATAGTTACCTAAATCAATTATTAACCAAAACCATCAACCATTCTAATCTGTGAAAATTATTGGTTCTTATAGTCAATCCATCAACTATCAACCAAAAACCATCAACCAATTTAGTCTGCTATATTAGGATTTAACCATTTCATTGCGTAATCAAGCGGCACATTTCGGCGTTTTGCGTAATCTGTAACTTGATCTTCTTTTATTTTTCCTAATCCGAAATATCTACTTTTTGGATTTCCGAAATAATATCCTGAAACTGAAGACGCCGGCCACATCGCCATACTTTCTGTCAGCTTCACTCCTGTTTGTTTTTCAACATCTAAAAGCTTCCAAATCGTTGGCTTCTCTAAGTGATCCGGACAAGCTGGATAACCCGGAGCAGGACGGATTCCTTTATAATTCTCTTTAATTAATTCTTCATTTGTTAAAGCTTCTTCAGAATCGTAACCCCAGAAATCTTTACGCACTCTCTCGTGAAGATATTCGGCGAAAGCCTCAGCAAAACGATCTGCAAGCGCTTTAACCATAATCGAATTATAATCGTCTAAATTTTTCTCGTATTCCGCAGCCCATTCGTCTACACCAAAACCAGTTGTTACACAGAAAGCTCCCATGTAATCTTCGATTCCGCTTTCTTTTGGAAGAATAAAATCGGCTAAAGCGATATTTGGCGCGCCTTTCGTTTTTTGTGACTGCTGACGAAGCGTTAAGAATTTCTCCAAAACTTTTCCATTTTTATCACGCAATTCGATATCGTCGTCGTCCACCTGATTTGCAGGGAAAATTCCGTAAATACCTTTTGCCTTTAGTTTTTTCTCTTCTAAAATTACTTTCAGCATTGCCTGAGCATCATTAAAAACAGAAGTCGCTTGTTCGCCTACAACCTCATCCGTTAAAATTGCTGGATATTTTCCATACAATTCCCACGTTTGGAAGAATGGCGTCCAGTCGATATACGGAACTAAAACATCCAATTCAACTTCGATTGTTTGAGCACCGATTACTTTTGGTTTTACTGGAGTATATTCGCTCCAATCCAATGGTAATTTGTTTTTACGCGCATCTTCAATCGTCAAGAAGTTTTTATCTCTCGAACGATTTAAGAACGTTTCTCTAAAAGAATCGTATTCTGCACGAATATCTGCTGCATATATTTTTCGGTTATGATCTAACAGGTTTCCTGCAACAGTAACGGCTCTCGAAGCATCGTTTACGTGAATTACAGTTTCTCTGTATTGAGGCGCAATTTTCACGGCTGTATGCGCGCGCGAAGTCGTTGCCCCACCAATCATAATCGGGATTTTAATTCCTTGTTTGTCTAATTCTTTAGCCAAATAAACCATTTCGTCAAGCGAAGGCGTGATCAATCCGCTTAATCCGATAATGTCAACTTCGTGTTCGATTGCCGCTGCAATGATTTTCTCCGGAGGAACCATTACACCTAAATCTACAATCTCGTAATTATTACAAGCCAAAACTACCGAAACGATGTTTTTTCCAATATCGTGAACGTCACCTTTTACAGTCGCCATCAAGATTTTTCCATTTCCAGATTTGTCTCCTGCTTGTTTACTCGCTTCAATAAATGGCAATAAATACGCCACCGCTTTTTTCATTACACGAGCCGATTTAACAACCTGAGGCAAGAACATTTTTCCGCTTCCGAATAAATCTCCAACCACATTCATTCCCGTCATCAAATTGATCTCGATAACTTCAATTGGTTTTGTAGCTGCCAAACGTGCTTCCTCAACATCTTCTTCAATAAAAGCATCGATTCCTTTTACCAATGAATGTGTAATACGCTCCTGAACAGTTCCAAAACGCCATTCTTGAACCGCTTTTTCGTCGCTTTTTACTTCGCCTTTTACATTTTCTGCAAAATCTAAAAGTCTTTCTGTAGCATCGTCGCGTCTATCTAAAATTACGTCTTCAACGTGTTCTAATAAATCTTTCGGAATATCATCGTAAATTGTCAACATCTCCGGATTCACGATTCCCATCGTCATTCCTTCTTTAATCGCGTGATATAAAAACACCGAGTGCATCGCTTCACGAACAACGTCATTTCCTCTAAATGAGAATGAAACGTTACTCACACCACCACTAATGTGCGCGTGTGGCAAGTTCTCGCGAACCCATCTTGTTCCTCTAAAAAAGTCCAATGCATTCAGGCGATGTTCTTCCATTCCTGTTGCAACTGGGAAAATATTCAAATCGAAAATAATATCCTGTGGAGGGAAATTTACCTCATTCACCAAAATATCATACGAACGTTTACAGATTTCGATTCGACGCTCATAATTATCGGCCTGACCTACTTCGTCAAAAGCCATAATAATCGCCGCCGCACCGTAACGCTTGATTAATTTAGCGTGGTGAATAAAGTTTTCCTCGCCTTCTTTTAACGAAATCGAGTTTACAACACTTTTTCCTTGTACCACTTTCAGACCCGCTTCGATAATTTCCCATTTCGAACTGTCGATCATAATCGGCACTCTCGAAATATCTGGTTCTGCAGCAATTAAGTTTAGGAATTTGGTCATAGCAGTTACACCGTCCAACATTCCTTCATCCATATTAATATCGATGATTTGCGCTCCTCCTTCTACCTGCTGTCTTGCAATATCAAGTGCCTCGTCATACTTCTCTTCCTTGATTAATCGAAGGAATTTTCGCGAACCTGTTACATTCGTACGCTCACCAACGTTTACAAAAACGCTTTCTGGCGTAATAATCAAAGGTTCTAATCCTGATAATACAAGGTCTCTTCTTTTTTCTGTCATTTCTTTTTTAAGTTACTAAGATCCTGAGATACTAAGGTTCTAAGTTTTTTAATCTATATTTTTTAGGTTTTTAAGCCTGTAATCTTTTTATTTTGGGCGTGATTCGCCGCGGCGAACCGGGCTATCCGTTACAAGTCCTCGACCAATTCCGTTATCACTACATTGGTCTGCGGGCTTTTCACTTCTATCCCTCACGCGAACTCGGTTTCATAAGAAGTTTTATGTTCTTCTAATTTATTTCCACTTCCATTTTCCTAAATACTCAACTTTTACATCATCATATTCATAATATTTAGTTTTGGTAAAACCCGCTTTTACAAGTGTTATAGAATCGGGTTTTAATTCTCGTAAAATAATAAAGTGTCCTTTTTCTGGATTATTTAAATCATATCTTACTTTATAAAACTTATTTACAAGATTATGATCTGCTTTAGCTGCTCCTCCTAAAATCTTTTTATTATCTACATAAAAGCAATATCTTAAAAAACTCGATTTACCTGACTTTTTAATTCTCAAAGTAAGTCCTATTGTTTCTCCTTTAAATGTCTTTCCATATTCGTGATTTCTTTTCTCTCTGCATTCTGTAAAAACTATTACTGAAAGAAGGGAAATAAAAAAAGCGACTATGAAATATTTAAGTTTATTATATTGCTTCATTGCAATTTCTATTCAAACGTTGGCGCTACTCTCGGCTTATAATCCTTCGCAACTTCTGCCATTAATCGAATATGATCTGGCGTTGTTCCGCAACAACCACCGATGATATTGATTAAATTATCCTCTAAATATTCTTTAATGAATACCTGAGTTTGTTCTGGCGTTTCATCGTATTGTCCGAAAGCGTTTGGCAATCCTGCGTTTGGATGCGCTGAAACATTGAACTGTGTATGTTGTGATAACGTTTTTAAATATGGTTTCAACAAATCGGCTCCTAAAGCGCAATTGAAACCAACACTCAATAACGGAATATGCGAAACTGAAATCAAGAAAGCTTCAACCGTTTGTCCAGAAAGTGTTCTTCCTGAAGCATCGGTAATCGTTCCTGAAACCATGATCGGAATATCGATATTACGTTCGTCTTTTACTTCTTCGATTGCGAAAAGTGCTGCTTTTGCGTTTAACGTATCGAAAATCGTTTCTACTAAAAGTAAATCGCAACCTCCGTCCATTAAAGCTTCTACTTGCTCTTTATATGCAATTCGCAAATCATCAAAAGTTACGGCTCTGTAACCTGGATCGTTTACGTCTGGCGACATACTTGCCGTACGGTTTGTCGGCCCGATTGAACCGGCTACAAAACGTGGTTTATCTAGATTTTTTGCTGTGAATTCATCCGCAACTTCTCTCGCCAGTTTAGCTGATTCGTAGTTCAATTCGTAAACCAAATCTTCCATGAAATAATCGGCCATACCGATTGTGGTTCCAGAGAACGTATTGGTTTCTACGATATCTGCACCTGCATCAAAATAGGCAGCATGCACAGCACGAATGGCGTGTGGCTGTGTTAGGGATAATAAATCGTTATTTCCTTTTAATGGATGAGGAAAATCTTTGAAACGCTCGCCACGGAAATCTTCTTCTGAGAAGTTGTAACGTTGTAACATGGTTCCCATTGCTCCATCAAGGATTAGGATATTTTTCTTTATTGCTTCTTGAATTGTAATCGACATATTCTTTTCTTTTAGATTCTAAGACCCTAAGGTTCTAAGATGCTAAGTTTTTTATTATTAATTCCAAAAATGCACTATTGCTGGCTCTTTAGCCCCGATTGAGCCGGTATCCTCGCAGTGAAACGGAGAGATATAGGCGAAAGCGGGAACTATTGACTGCAAAAATGCGCCAATGATTCGCTCCTTACCGAAATTGCTTTCAGTAAATTATTTGTATGTTGTCTGGA